>ENA-UEQW01000223-UEQW01000223.1-human-gut-metagenome-genome-assembly--contig:-NODE-223-length-56354-cov-28.406081_pt1 | contig 56354 bp, 45 predicted proteins | sample MGYA00242947_ERZ507947 | MGnify/ENA primary metagenome ERZ507947 (study PRJEB26167, sample SAMN06115421) | human gut metagenome | host: Homo sapiens | place: China:Guizhou | collected 2015-03-17... | reverse complement strand
AATTTTAAAAAACAATCAACTCAGGCTCAAATAGGGTGGTTAGAATGACGATTTCAAAGAATTATGGGACGGCACTGCAATTTTTTCTCATTTTTTTTGAGAATGGTTTCTCTTTTCGAAATATATCGGCAAATAAAAAAATCCGACGGGAGAATCTCGTCGGATCGGATGGAAAAATCGGATGTCATTCCGGGAGACGTTTCCCGGTTCGGCAAGGTGCGGAACTCGGCGGGCGCCCCGGTTGCGAAATGTCGCCTCAGCGGCGGAGACGCCAGGGGCGGCGGCTGAGCGCACCGTTGGTGTAGGCCGGATTCCCGCTCACCTCTTCGCCCAGCCATTCCGGATGCGGGCAGGGGGCGTCCGCATCCGGGAGCTCGATCTCCGCGGTGAACAATCCCTCGTTGAGTCCGAAGTATTCGTCCACCTCCCAGAAGAGCCCGTCTCCGGCCGGGAAGGTGTAGCGGCACTTCTCCACCACCCGGGTGCCGCAGAATTCCCGCAGCATCGCCTCGGCGTCCGCAACCGGAATCTCATATTCAAATTCACTCCGGGCAAGACCGTTTGGCTCCCCCTTGATGGTGAGAAACGCACGGGCCCCGGCGATCCGGACCCGGACCGTCGGCGATTCGCCCGGAACTCCGGCGAAATATCCCTGCTTCATCGTCACGCCTTCGCCCGCTCCGGCACGCCAGGCGTCGGAGCGGAGCAGGAATTTGCGTTCGATTTCGACGCCCATTCAGCGCTCGACTCCGAAACGGTAGACGGTCTTCTGGCGGTAAACCTGGCCCGGCTCCAGCCGGATGCTCGGGAACTCCGGATGGTTGACCGCATCCGGCCACGCCTGCGCCTCCAGGCAGAAGGCGCTGAACTGCGGATAGTGGTTCCCGCTCTTGCCGCGGATGCTGCCGTCGAGGAAGAACCCCATGTAGAACTGAATTCCCGGCGCAGTGGTCGAGACGTTCATCGTGATGCCGGTGCGTTCTGAAGCGGCGGTCGCGACATTCTCCTTGAACTCTCCGTCGCGGTCGGCGAGCACGAAGTTGTCGTCGAAGCAGTTCGGCAGTGCCTGGTGAATGTCCTCGAAACGGACGGGCTGCCGCAGGTCGTAGACGGTGCCCGCCACCTCCGGATTGCGTCCGGTCGGCTGGAGCAGCGCATTCACTTCGGTGTGGCGGTCCGCCGCAATCCGGATCGTGTGCCCGTCACAGCTGCCGGAATCCTCGCCGTTGAGGTTGAAATAGGCGTGGTTGGTCATGCTCACGACGGTGGTTTTGTCGGTTTCCGCACGGTAGTCGATCGAGAGCGAATTATCCTCGCCCACATGGTAGGTCACTTTGACTTCCACTTTGCCGGGGAAGCCCGCATCGCCGTCCGGACTGGTCAGCGCAAGTTCCAGTGTGGCGTCGTCGATCACCGTCGCCCGCCACTGGCGGCGGCCGTAGCTCTTGCCGCCGTGCAGCGTATTGGGGCGGTCGGTGTCGTTGCACTCGAGCTGATAGCATTTTCCGTCCAGCTCGAATTTCCCGCCGGAAATCCGGTTGGCCACCCGGCCGATCAGGGCTCCGAAAAAGGGATCGTTTTCCACATACTCCGACGGTTCGGCAAAGCCGAGCACCACATCGGTCAGCTTCCCGTCACGGTCGGGCGTGAGCAGCCGCACGATCGCGCCGCCCCAGTCGGTGATGTCCGCCCCGAATCCGGAGCGGTTGCGCAGCGAATAGAGATGTGCGGCGGTTCCGTCCGGCAGATTGAAAAATGTTCTGGATTCCATGATTTACTCCTCTCCGACCGGCATCCCGGTCAACTCATTGCAGGTTTTGAAATGCGTTTTCGCACAGCGCTGGAAAATTTCCGCTCCATGCGTTTCCAACAGTTTTTTCCCGACGGCCCGCACGTCGGCTCCGCAACCCCGGGGCAGGGGGATCCCGACTTCGGCGGAGAGTTTCTCCATCCCCTTCAGGAACTGTTCCCGCGCGAGAATGCTCGCCGCCGCGACCGCAACATCCGATTCCGCCTTGGTCCGCTGATCCAGCTGGATGGAGCGCCCGCGGGTGAGGAGCGCCCGCTGAATCAGACGTTCATCGCCGAACTTATCCGAAAGCATCCGGGGGCAGGTCGGAACTTTTTCCAGCAGATTTTCAATCGTCCGCGCATGGCCCCAGGCGAGCAGCCGGTTCAGATTGCCGATCTCGCGGTAAAGGCGGTTGTAGGTGGCCGGGCAGAGCATCACCACTGCCCAGCGCCCGGCGGTGATGGCGCGGATTTTCCCCGCCAGATCCATGATTTTTTTCGAACTGTGAATCAGTTTGGAGTCGCAGCAGCCGATTTTCCGCAGTTCCGGACCGGTTTCCGCGTCGGCGTAGACGCCCGCGATGACCAGCGGACCGAAGAAATCCCCTTTGCCGCTCTCGTCGATGCCGCCGTGCGGATCGACCGGCTCTTCCGCCGCCTCTCCCCCTTCAAGCCCGAAGGTGAAGGTGTGCAGAATTTCCGGCTCCAGAAGGAAACTTACGAAGTCGGCTGTCCCGCCGCCTTGCACCACCAGCTTGCCGGAGGTGTAGGCCGCCACCGATACCTTTTCCTGCCGGTTCACCGCCTTCCAGCGGGCGTAGGCGAGGGGGGAGAACTCCCAGTTGCCGCGGCTCTGCAGCAGCGCCTCCAGCGCTTCGGCCTGCTCCGCCGTAACGGCGGTGACGTAACTGGTCGGTCGGTCATTCGCCATGGCGTCCGCCTCCGAGCACGGTTCTGCCGTTGAGCGCGGCGGTGATGGTGGCGCCGTCGGCGAAGGAGAGGTTGGCTCCGGCCGGAAGTCCCAGCGCGGGCTGGGTCACCTTCACCGGCGCGTCCTTCAACAATTCGGCAAGGTAGATCGCCGTGGCGCGCCCCTCCACATCCGGACTCAGCGCCAGAATGATCTCCTTCACCCGGCCGGAATTGGCCAGGTCGATCAGCGCGGGAAGATTCAGACCCGAACCGTTCTCCGCATCGAGCGGCGAGAGCCGTCCCCCGAGCACATGGTAGCGCCCGCGGAAATTGCCGCTCGACTCGATCGCAATCACCTGGGAGGCGTTCTCCACCACGCAGACCGTCGTCGCGTCGCGCGCCGGCTGACGGCAGATGAAGCAGAGTTCCCCGGCGTTGGCCAGCATGCCGCATTCCGGGCAGCGCCCCACGCTTTCGGGCAAACCGGCGATCAGCTTCCCGAGCAGCCGGAGATTTTCCGGCTCCCAGTTGAGCATCGCCAGCACCAGCCGCTCGGCGCCGCGGCGGCCGATACCGGGGAGCTGGCGGAATGCGCCGACCAGCTCTTCGACTGCATCCGGATAGTGCTGCGGTGCGGTCATGACACAGAAATCTCCGGACTCAGAAAATTCCGGGCAGGTTCAGACCGAGCCCGCCGGTGATCTCATTCATCTTCTCCTGGGCCGCGGCCTTGGCCGCCGCAACCGCGGAGTTGGTGGCGACCAGAATCTGGTCCTCCAGAAGTTCGCGGTCCTTGAGCGCCTCTTCGGAGAGTTCCACCTTCTTCACCCGGAAGTCGCCGGAGACGGTGATCTTCACCTGACTGCCCGGACTGGTCGCCGAGAACTCCATCGTCGGGAGCTCTTCCTTGAAGGTTTTGAGGTTCGCCTGAATCTCCTTCGCCTTCGACATCATTTTTGCCATTTCGGCCAGATTGCCAAACATAAAATAACCTTTCGTTGCATTGAAAAAACGGCCCGGGGATTCCCGGGCCGGTATCGGTTCACTGCCCGGTTACCGCTTTTCAGCGGCCGGAGCGTTCGCCATGGTTTCCCGCTTCGACCGCATCCGGCGCATCAGCGCCACCATCGGTCCGGCGAGGAACACCGAAGAGTAGGTTCCGACGATGATGCCGAGCATCATGATCAGCACGAAGTCGTTGATCGCGACGCCGGCACCGAGGAAGAGCACGAAGACCACGATGAAGGTGGTCAGACTGGTCAGCATCGTCCGGTTCAGCGTCTGGTTGATCGAAAGATTGACGTTCTCTTCGTAGGTCTTGCAGGTCTTGAGCGACGCATTTTCGCGGATGCGGTCGAAGATCACCACCGTGTCGTTGATCGAATACCCGATCACCGTCAGCAGCGCGGCGATCACCGTCAGCGAAATGGTCCGGCCCAGCGCGAGGAAGATGCCGGTCACGATGATCACGTCGTGGAGCAGTGCAAGGATGCTTGTGAGCGCGTAGGTGAACTCGTACCGCAGCGTCACGTAGGCGCCGATGCCGATGATGGAGAAGGCAATGGCCAGCAGCGCCGCCTTGGTGAACTCCCAGCCGATCAGACCGCCGATGCTGCTTTCCAGACCGTTGGAGAGTTTCGCCGTCGGAAACTCCTTGTTGAGCAGCGAAGCGAGGTGATCCATCGGGCTCTCATTGGCGTTCGCCTTGGTCAGGTCGCCGCGGACAAGGATTTCCACCTTGCTGTTGTCGGTCGCCGCCGCCGCGTTGTACTTGTAGGTGACGGTGGCGTCGTAACCGGCCTTTTTCAGCGCGGCTTCCAGCTTCTCCTGCGGAATCTGTTCGGCATAGGTGAAGGTGACCTGCGTGCCGCCGGTGAAGTCGACGCCGAGCATCGACTTGCCGCGGACGAAGAAGACTACGATCGAGAGCAGAATCAGAATGCCGGAGATGGTCATCGCCTTGCTCCACATCCGGTTGAAGTTGAATTCCGTCTTCTTGAAGAACTGCATCATCGGCAGTGCGCTCAGACGGGTGTAGCGGAAGAGGTAGTCGAAGATCAGCCGCGTCACGAAGAGCGCGGTGAAGAGACTGGTCAGAATACCGATGCTCAGCGTCACCGCGAATCCCTTGATCGCGCCGGTGCCGACGCTCATCAAAATGATCGAGGTGATGAGGGTGGTCAGGTTCGCGTCAAACACCGCCGAAAACGCCTTCTGGTAACCGTAATCGACGGCATTCATGAGGCTTTTGCCGCTCTTGAACTCCTCCCGGATTCGTTCGAAGACCAGTACGTTGGCGTCCACCGCCATGCCGATGGTCAGGATGATACCGGCGATGCCCGGCAGTGTCAGCGTCGCATTGAACGCCGCCATCGCTCCGAGGATCAGCACCACATTGAGGGCGAGCGCGACGACCGAAATCACACCGGCGACGCGGTAATAGACGCACATGAAGATGGCGACCAGCACCAGGGAGATCGCTCCGACCCAGATGCCGTTCGCCACGTTGGAGGCGCCGAGTTTCGGGTCGGTGTCGAAGACCGCATCCACCTTGATCTGGAAGGGGAAGCTGCCGCTGACCAGCGCATCGGCGATGCTCTTGGCCTCCTCATTGGAGAAGCGTCCGGAAATCTCCGCGCTGCCGCCGGTGATCGCCTGATTGACGACCGGTGCGCAGTAGAGGTTGCCGTCGAGCACGATGGCGAGCTGGCGGCCGATGTTGCGGGAGGTGACCCGGGCGAAATCCTCGGCGCCCGCCTGGCTGAAGCGCAACTGGATCTTGCGCTGGCCGAACTCATCCTTGGTGGCCATCGCGTTGGAGATTCCCTTGCCGGTCATCTCCGGAATCTTGTTGACGAAATAATACTCCACCTTCGGCTCCTGGCCGGGGCGGAATTCGCTGGTGGTCAGTAGTTCGTAGCCGACCGGAACCACGAAATTGTTCTTGTCGGCGAGGTACTGCTTGACCAGTTCGGCGTTGTTTTCGTGGACGAGGCGGAAGTTCAGCCGCGCGCTCATCTTGATGAGGTTGAGCAGCTTGAGTTTCTCATCCTTGGCGACCACCGGCGCGCGGAGCGCGACATAGGAGCTGCCGGAGGGGGCGATTTCCGCTTCGAAGATCTTCTGCCCCTCCAGACGCTTGCGCAGAATTTCGATCGCAATGTCGCGGTAACGGTCGAATTCGGACGCCATGCGCGCCTGCATCTCCTCGCGGGAGGCGGCGTTGGTGTCGTCCTCCTTGAACATCGCCAGAAACTCCTGGTCCGGAACCAGCTGAAGAATGAACTCCACGCCGCCGTTGAGGTCGAGTCCGAGACGGATCGAGCTCGAGGCGTTCTTGCGGATCAGGCTCATCACATCGCGGTTGTCCTGCAGGTCGTTGCCGTTCACTTTCTTCGTGAGATCCAGCCCTTTCGTGTCGGCGGCCTGCAGCAGCGCCTGCGACTGGTAGAGCTGCGGATTGGCTTCCTGGAGCGCTTTCGCCTCCTTCACCACCTGATGGGCCTCGGGATCCTGCTTGTCCTTGAGCATGCCGAGGAAGGTTTCATAATAGTCGCGCTGGAAGAGCGGATGGATCGCCAGCGTAAAGACCAGCACCACCACCACGGTGATCAGCGTGCGCAAAATCAACGGTCGCTTGTTCATACGTTCAACCTTTGTATCCGGAATTGATTACGCTTTTTTCTCCGCGGCGGCCTGCTCTTCGACGACATCGGCGATACCGTTCTTGACAACTTCGACCTGAACTTTGTCGGCGATTTCCACGACGAAGGTCTTTTCCCGGACCTCAGTCACGTTGCCGAGCATGCCGGAATTCAGCAGAACGCGGCTGCCTTTGACGATCTTGTCGAGCATCTCCTGACGCTTCTGCTGCTGTTTCTTCTGCGAACGCATCATGAAGAAGATCATGACGGCGAAGACGATGATGATCGGCAGCATTCCGGTCCACATGCTCGGCTGCGGCGCGTTCTGCGTCACGGTGCCGGCTGCCGTTCCGGCGGCCTGGGCGTTGACGGTGACGGAACCGGAGGCGGCGGCCGGAGCGTTTTCGGCGACAGCAAAGAAATTCATCAGACTCATGTTTTCTCCTTCGATGTTGGTTCTGATTGAATGTTGAAATCAGTGTTCAATGTGGATTCAGCGCCGGGGCAGCCCCAGCAGTGACAGATGCTTGTCGAAGTGTTTCTCAATCGCCGCCGTGTAGGCCTCCTCTTCGCGGTGCAGCGTCGCGAAGAAGCGCTCGCGCAGTTCACTGCGCAGAATCGGCCCGTAGGTGATGTGCAGCAGCTGACGCGCTTCCGGCATCTCCATGAGCTTCGGCAGCTCGGCGTCGGAGAGGGTTTCCAGCTTCGGAATCCGGTTGATGTCGGCGGTGATGTGGTAGAGTTTGAGCATATCGTTGAAGTTGGCCAGCGCACAGCGGTGCATGTCGCGGTAGAGCGCCGGATCATGCTGTGCGATGACGGTCACCGCCACCAGCCAGCTGGTGCCGGCGGTCTTGAGGTGGAGATAACCGTTGGTTTCGCGCCCGATGGTCGGGTAGACCGCGAACTTGTCGCTGCCGGAGTGGACCGACACCTTGTAGTTGCCGTACGCCTGGGCGATCTGAGCGTGAACTTTGAACTGGCGGTCGAATTCGGCCAGGTCGCCGATGTAGTCGATCGCCTTCTGGAACTCGCCGATGAACCGCGGCGCCATGGAGGAGAACTCCACACCGCGCTTGCGCAGTTCCCGCGCGATATACAGATGGTGCGAGGGCAGGGTCGGCGAACTGGTCTCATCGATCGAAATCTCCAGATCGAACTCGTCGCCCCGCTTCGAGCGGATGTGGTGGTAGACCTTTTCGGCGAAATCGATGGCGGCGGTGTACATCACCGCGCAGCGGCGCGCCGTGGCGGCATCCACCTTGACTTCGCAGCAGCCGACTACGAAGCTCTTGTCGCCGTACTCGTCGAGCACCCGGGCCTGATAGGCGGGGTCGAGCGCGGCGAAGGCGTCATTGACCTGCGCTTCCGGCCAGTCGCCCGCGGCGGCGTTCATCACTTCGGAGAGGTCGAGCGTGATCATCGGCATCCCCACCGCCAGCGCGGTGTCGATATCCGGAATGGTTTTCAGATGGTCGCCGTCGGCACCGAATCCTTCGCGGTAGTCGCATTCGAAGACCATGAACACCGCATCATCGACCACGTTCTGGAAGGTGCGGCCGGTCATGGAGAGTTCACGCATCGACTGCTGAGCCAGCACAGGGGAGACCTCGAATTTGCGCGCGGCCCGGATGTGCCCGCGGGAGGCGAGTCCGAGCCGGTCGCCGCAGCCGATGGTGGAGCGGCGGTTGCGCAGACTTACCGGTGCGGTCCAGGGGAAGTGGCGGCGCAGTGCGGCCGCATTGGCGCCGGAGAGGTCGCCGATCAGGGCGGCTCCGCCGTCGGAGAGTTTGAGCATTTCGCCTTCGAACCCTTCCGGAACCGCCTTCGGGCAGTCGGCAACCACCAGCAGGAACCGCCGGGTCTCGTCCCGCCCGATCATGACCAGGCTCTCGCCGAGCTTATGGATGGACTCCGGGTAGATGGAGACCTTGTCGTGGTTCAGGAGCAAGAGTTTTTTTACTTCCGTTTCACTCTTTTTCAAGAGCTTCAATCCGCTTTCAGCGATGTTTTTCATGAAATCCATCCATATCGTTATTTTTTCGGAAAACAATGAAACAGTTTAATATAACATCGCCGTGCGGATAGTCAAGAAGAAGCGCCGCCGATTTTTCTCAATTCGCGGCGGCGGGAGTGGAAAATGGAAAAGGTTGCCCGGCATTGAACTTGAAAAAGTTTTTACGTCCGGTATATTAAGCAGGATAGGGAGAAACGGGTTCTCCATGTTTGAATCGTTCTACATAGGATTTGTTTCATCATGATCAAATGCGGGATCATCGGCTGCGGCGTCATTGCCCCGACTCATGTGGAGGGCTATCAGGCGCTGCCCGATGTCGAAATCGTGCACATCAGCGACCTCATTCCGGAACGGATGGAGAAACTCGACGAAAAGTACGGCATTGCCCGCCGTTCCGTCGACTATCATGAACTGCTCGCCGATCCGGAGGTTGAGCTGGTCAGCGTCTGCACCGACCATGCCAGCCACGTGCAGATCGTCCTCGATGCACTCGAGGCGGGGAAGCATGTGGTCTGCGAAAAGTCTCCCGGCCGCGTGCCGGAGGATCTCAAGCGGATGACCGACGCGGCGAAACGTCATCCGGAACTGGTGGTTTCCGGCATCTTCCAGCACCGGTTTCAGCCGGCGAACCGCACGCTCCGGCAGCTGATCGAAGAGGGGAAGTTCGGGCGCATTGTCGGCGTGAATCTTGTTTTCAACTGCCTGCGGACCAATGAATATTATCAGAAGGACGCCTGGCGCGGTACCATCGCCGGCGAGGGAGGCGGCGTGCTGATCAATCAGGCGATTCACCACCTCGATCAACTGCGTTTCCTCTTCGGCGGAATCCGCCGTGTCTCGGCGCTGACCGCCAATCTGACCCATCAGGGGGTGATCGAGGTGGAGGATTCCGCGGCGTTTGTGGTGGAGTTCCGCAACGGTGTCTTCGGCACGGTCAATGCGACCAACTCCGCCGCGGAGGAGTGGCGGAGCATGCTCTCTGTCACCGGCACGGAACTCTGTCTGGAATATGCCAACGAGAAGCCGGTCCACGTCGAGGGGCTCGATGCGGCGCGCGCCCGTGAGGTGGAAGAGGCGCTTTCGCTCGAAATCAAAGAGCAGGTGGTCGGCAAGCAGTACTACGGCGTCGGGCACACCGCTCAGCTGGCGGATGTGGTCGATGCGATCCGGGAGCACCGCGCTCCGGAGGTGACGATCGCCGATGCCTGCGGCAGTGCTGCGCTGGTGATGGCGGTCTACGAATCCGCCCGCACCGGGAACTGGGCGGAGGTGCCGGAGTACTGACACGTTCCGGAAGGTTCCGGAAGAAGAGAGAGCGTCCGCGGCAGAAGCCGGGGGCGCTCTTTTCGTCGGTACATTCCGGGGAGGGGCTTCTCTTTGCGCTTTCCCGTATTTACAGTACCGGTGTTTCCGGAGCTTCCTGCGACAGAAGCGGCGCGCGGAACCGGAGCTTCAGAACGCGGATTTCGCCGGCGTCAACCGGTACGCCGAATACGGTCCGGTACGGTTCGGTGAAGAATTCCGGGAAGATCCGGCGGCTGGCGACCGGGAGTTTTTCCCCGGTGTTGAGCAGCTCCGCTTCGGCGATGTCCGGGAACTGTTTCCCCGGCAGGACAAACCGGGCGGAGGCGGAGGGCTCCTCCAGAATCCAGTAGAAGGTGTCGCCGCCGGGCTCGCCGGTGACCGGCTGACGGGCGGTGGAAATGAGCGGCAGCGGCGTCGCCGTCAGTCCCTCGCGGACCTTCCGGTACCAGCTGCCCACCTCGATCAGAATCTTCTCCGCCGGTTCCGGGAAGCGGCCGTCGCCGTCCGGGCCGACGTTGATGAGGAAGTTCCCGCCGCGCGCCAGCGTCAGCGCGACCTTCGATTGGAAGAAGCGGCTGGAGTAGTAGTCCTCGTCGCGCCGGTAGCCCCAGCTGAACCGCCCTACGGAGTCACACCCTTCGAACTTGAGCGCGTCGCGACTCTCCTCCGGAGCACAGCGTTCGCTGGTGAGGTAGTCGCCCGGACCGCACCCCCGGTCGTTGACGACCGCTTCCGGCTGGAGGCGGCGGACCATCTCGTTGAGCGAGGGATCGGCCAGCTCCGCCGTATTCATATCCCACCAGATGCCGTGGAGAGGGCCGTAATTGGTGCAGAGTTCGCGAATCTGGCCGCGCATGTATTCGAGATATTCGGCGGGGTTGTGGCGCGCCGGGTCGGTCACCAGCTCGTGATGCCCCCCGCGGTTGGGGTAAGCCGGGTGGTGCCAGTCCACCACCGAGTAGTAGGCGACCAGCGGAAGGGAGCGTTTGTGGCACTCCTTCGCGAGCAGCCCGAACACGTCGCGCCCGAACGGCGTGCGGGTCACGTTGAAGTCGGTGAGGCGGCTGTCGAACATGCAGAATCCGTCGTGATGTTTGGCGGTGAAGACCAGGTATTCGAACCCGTTCTCCTGGATGGCGTCCAGCCAGCGGCGCGGATCGAAGGCGGCGGCGCGGAAGTTCTCCGCATAGCGGTAATATTGCTCCTGCGGGGTGCGGTAGCGCCACAGCTCCTGCTCGTGGATGCCGCCGACGGCGTAGATGCCCCAGTGTATGAATAACCCCAGCCGTTTTTTTCGGAACCATTCCGGAAGATCGTTTGTCTTTTTCATTGAAATCACTTGCCTCGTTCAGGTTTACGCGATACATTATACCTCCGGAACCGTTTGAAAACAATGTCTGAAACAGGAGATGATATATTGATTCCTGCAAAAAGGTATCAGAACCGCCCGGCGATGTCGATTCCGGAGCTGAAAATCGCGGCGTGGCAGTTTCTTTTTCTGGCGGACTGGAGCATCCAGTGGCCGATCCGCCCCTTCTGGCGGCTCTACTGGAATGACGCGCCCGGCGCGACGCTCTCCTGCGACGGCGAAACCTTTTCTCTCGAGCCGGAACAGGTGGTGATTCTGCCGCCTTACAGCTTCTTCTCCTCGCAGCTCGTCCGGCCGGTGAACCACTTCTTCATCCACTTCATGACCGGGCCGCGTTTTGCCGATCTGGAGCGTCGCGTCGCGCTCCTGCCGGTGCCGGAGATGCTCCACACAATCATCCGCTCCGACGACCCGGCGGAACGGCAGGAGCTGCGGCTTTTCGCACTCCTTTTTGAGGTGCTGGCCGAACTGCCGCGCCGACGCAACGCCGTCGAACGGGAGAGCATGGATCCCCGGATTCAGAAGGCGATCAGCCGTCTGGATTCCCTGCCGCGCAATCTGTGCACCAACGGGAAAATCGCCCGCGAACTCTGCATGGGCGTGAGCAACTACGCCCACCTCTTCCGCAAGTGCGTCGGTGTTACGCCTCTGCAGTACCTGAACCGTTCGCAGATGGACCGGGCGCGGATGCTGCTGCGTTCGAGCGAACGCTCCTTCGGCGAAATCGCACAGGAGCTCGGATTTGCCAACCGGTATCACTTTTCCGCCGTGTTCTCCCGTTGCAACGGCATCTCGCCGGCGGCCTACCGGCGGCGCAGTTCCGGCGGCGAAGAGCTCCGCCGGACTCCGGCGGAAACCGACGCCTGAACCGGAACTTTTCAGTTGCGATGGCCGATCTTGCGGCAGACGCGGCGGGCGTTCTCCAGAATCTCCGCTTCGCCGGGAACACGGCGGTTTTCCATCAGGATCCTGCCGTCGCAGATCAGCGAGTCGAGACAGCTGGAGTCGGCGGAGTAGACCAGGTTGGCGGTGAGGTTGTAGTCGCCAATCAGCAGGGGATTGTCAAGGTCGACGAGCAGAATGTCCGCGAGCTTCCCTTCGGCGATGACGCCGGAGTCGATGCCGAACGCCTCCGCGCCCGCCCGGGTGGCGAGGGTGAAGATGTCGCTGTCCCGCCCGGAGGTGGGCAGTCCCGACTGGTTCTTGGCGGAGAGCGCCGCGAACTTCATCTCGTCGAGCATCGACAGGTTGTTGTTGGAGGAACAGCCGTCGGTGCCGATGGCGACCCGGCAGCCGCCGCGCTCGAAGGCGTCGTGAAAGCGGAAACAGCCGCTGCAGAGCTTCATATTCGAGCAGGGCATGTGGGCAATGACCGCCCGCCGTTCGCGGATCAGCCGGATATCCTCATCGGTGAGGTGGACGCAGTGGGCGAGAATCGTCTTCTCCCCGAGCAGTCCGAGCGAATCGAGATAGGCGATCGGGGTCATCCCGCCGTGGGCGGCGCGGCACTCCTCGACTTCACGGGCGGTTTCCGACGCGTGAATGTGGATATATCGCCCGTCCGCGGCGGCCGTTGCGGCAACTTCGCGCAGCAGCGGTTCCGGCACGGTGTAGATCGCGTGCGGCGCATGGGTGACCGTAATCCGGTCGGGCAGGGCGGGGACCAGTTCCAGCAGTTCGGCGTTGGCGCGGCGGTTGCGTTCGAGCAGCTGTCCGTCGGGCCCTGCGATGTAGAGCAGCCCGATGGCGGCGCGCACGCCCATTTCGACGGCGGCGCGGATCGCCTCCTTCTGATGCCAGTACATATCCGAGAAGAACACCGTGCCAGTTTTTATCATCTCGAGGATCGCCAGCCGGGTGCCGTGGTAGATGTCCTCCGGCGTGAGCCGGGCTTCGGCGGGCCAGATGTAGTCGTTGAGCCAGGTGAAGAGCTCCATGTCGTCGGCGTAGCCGCGCAGCAGCGTCATGGCCGCGTGGGTGTGGACGTTGAAGAAGGGAGGCACCGCGGCCAGGCGGCCGCCTCCGTCGAGCACCCGGTCCGCCGGGTGAGAGATGCCGGCGGCAATCTGCCGGATGCGGTTCCCTTCGATCAGAATATCACAGCATTCGCCTTCGAGCTGAATGTTTTTGAGCAGCAGAGTGGAGTTCATGATTCAGCGCATCGCCTCCAGACCGTCGAGTTCTTTCGTAATCTCGCCCGCTTCGCGCACGGTGCGGAGAATCGCCTCCTCCTGCTCCGGCGTCGGCAGATTGAGCCCGGCGGGCATGTCGTGCGTCAGAATCTGCAGGGCGCCGAGGTTGTCGAGCGCCATCGTGGGATCGATGTATTTGAGAAGCGTCGGCTCCTCCAGCACGAAGTTGAGCGGCTGTTTCCGGTTGAGCACCCGCGTTTCGGGAATCTCCGGCCCGAACTCATCTTCCACGCCCATGTTGGCGAGAATCGTCTTCGAAGCGATCAGCTTGGCCGCATCGAACTTCCCGGAGAGGGCGTGGCGGATTCCGGTGGCGGTGACCACACACCACGCGCCGTCGAGCGCGGTCTCCACCTCCGCGCGGTCGTCGAGGCGGATCAGGCGGCTTCCCGCGGGGACCGGAACCGTCTCGCGGTCGACGACGACAAGTTCCGCGCCGCCGTCGAGCACGTGCAGCGCGATGCCGCGCCCGACTTTGCCGCACCCGAAGAGGACGATTCTTCTGCCGCGGAAGTCGCCGAAGCCGAATTTCGCCATGCCGCGGCGGAATCCGTCGCCGGTGCCGAGGCCGGTTTCGATCACTTTGATCCGGCTTTCGTCGGCGAGGAAGACCGGGCGCGCCGCGTTCCGGTAGCGGTACATGCCGGACCGGGTGAGTTCGACGAAGCCGCGCCGCACCGGCGTGTCGGCGTGAACTCCGGCGCAGTCGAGCACGACGTCGTAGGTTTCGCGTCTGGCCGCGTCGTCCGCGATGCGGAGCCCGAATTTTTCCAGCAGGGGCAGGAGCGCCGGGTCGTGCGGAATTCCCTTCCCGACCGAGACGGTGAGATCGGCGCCGCCGGCGAGCAGGGCGAGGTATTTGACCATGGTGTTGCGGAAGACCGGGGTGCCGTCGAGCAGTTTTGCCCCGGCGAAGGGACGGGTTTCCCGCCAGAGGCGGAGCTGGGCGTCGAGAGCCGGATGCTCTGCCGGGCGGTAGAAGGTGCCGAGGTAGTCGGCAATGCGATCGATGTCCATGATGGAAGTTCCTGAAATTGTGTTTCCGGTAATGTACCGCGGCGGGGGCGATATCTCAAGCCGCGGCGGGGAAAAAGTGTGAATTTCCTGTGAGACGGCTTGAAAAAATCGAATTCGACCCCTATACTTGAAATGAAAACACTCGACATGAGTTCATCAGAGCGGGCGGAGACGCAGCGCTCCAGCCTGCTCACCGGAAAGAGGGGGAGGTGCAGCATGTTGTGTCTGGATTGTGAATTGGCGGAGAACGGCGTCGGCTGTTCGGGCGGCGGAAGCGGCGTTTGCGGCAGAAGTCCCGAAGTCGCGGCGTTTCAGAATCTGTTGCTGGACTTCGCCCGGAAACTGGCGCGCCAGATGGTGGAGCGGAGCTCGTCGTCCGAGCGTCTCGATCGCCTGATTGTCACCGCGCTCGCCGCTACGGCGGCCGGAACCAATTTTGACGAGGAGGAGCTGCGCCGGCTCTGCGGCGAGGTGGCGACGGCGTGCGGCATTCCCTTTCCGCAGAGCCGGTTCGACCAGCTGGAGCTCGCGGAGCGCAGCGGGATCGCCGGCGGCCGCCTGCGGCTCGGGAACGAACTGGCCGCCCGTCTGGCGCTGCTCTTTACCGGAATCCGTGGTATCGCCGTCTTCTACAGCCGGGTGCTCCGTCTCGGCGGCCGGGATGAGCGGATTTTCGCCTATCTGAGGCGTGCTCTTGCCTATTCGCTGCATCCGGATCTCAAGCCGCGCGAGATGCTCAAACTGCTGCTCGATTGCGGGAGCGCCGCCCGTTCCGCGATGGATCTGCTCGGGCGGGTGCAGACCGCCGAATTCGGCGACCCCGTGCCGGTGGAGGTTTGCTGCAGCCCCCGGAAAGGTGCGGCGGTGCTGGTGACCGGCCACGACCTGGGGGCGCTGGCCGGTCTGCTCGACGCGCTTTCCGGAACCGCGATCAACGTGTATACCCACGGGGAGCTCCTCGCGGCGCACGGATATCCGAAACTGCATGAGAATCCCCGCCTGGCGGGCCATCTCGGCGGAGCGTGGCAGGATCAGCAGCGGGATTTTCAACGCTTCCCCGGACCGGTGCTGGCCGCCGGCAACTGCGTGATGCTGCCCCTCCCGGAATATGCCCCGCGTTTCTTCACCTGCGGAACCGCGTTCGTCTCCGGAGCGCCGCATCTGAAGGACGGGGATTTCTCCGCATTGATCGAAGCGGCGAACGCGCTGCCGGGCTTTCCGGACGATGTGCTGCCCCGGCGGGGCCTCGCCGTCGGCTACGGGAGGGCGGCGCTGGAACGGCTCGCCGGAAAACTGGCCGGATTGATTCGCTCCGGGAAGGTGCGCCGCCTCTTCCTGATCGGCGGCTGTGACAGTCCGCTGCTCGGGGAGGAGTACAGTTCGTCGCTGGCCCGGGCGGTGCCGGCGGACTGCATCGTGCTCACGCTCGGATGCGCAAAGTGTCGGCTGCGGGCCAAGGTCACCGGCGAGATCGAGGGGATCCCCCGGCTGCTCGACGTGGGGCAGTGCACCGATATCATCGCGGTGCTGGAGCTGCTGGAAACGCTCGGCGTGGCGCTGGATCTGCCGGCGGAGCTGGTGCCGTTCTCCATCTTCTTCTCCTGGCACGGGCCGAGCGCCGTGGCGATTCTTCTGGCCCTGCTTTCCGCCGGATTTCGGGACATCCGCTTCGGACCGGTGCTGCCGGCCTTCGTCACGCCGGAGATGCGGGAGATCATGGAGCGGCTCTTCAACCTCCGGCTGGGCAGTGTCCCGGAGGAGGATTTCGCGGAGGCGTTTCAGACGGAACCGGCGCAGTAAGAGGCAGGATTTCTGCAACGGGGAGCGGGAGGCGCGTGTCGGCCCGCTCTTTTTTTCGTCGGGAAGTTCAGGGAAAATTCCGAATTCCGGCTTGTTTTTTCCCGCCGGAAGGGGTATCTTTTGGAAAAACTTTCTTGAAAGATTGTAACGAGAGGTATTTTTATGTCGAACGCCCAGATGGAGCAACAGATTCAAGCCCTGCTGGAGAAAATGACTCCGGCGGAAAAGGTCAATATGTGCCACGCGGTGACCAAGTTCACCTCCGGCGGCGTGCCGCGGCTGGGGATTCCGCCGCTTTCGATGTCCGACGGCCCGCACGGCGTGCGCGAGGAGATCGCCGCGGACAGCTGGGACGCGGTCGGCGGCGATCAGGATTACGCCACCTATCTGCCGACCGGAACCGCACTCGCCGCCACCTGGAGCCGGGAGTGCGCCCGGCTGTTCGGCGAGGTGCTCGGCTCGGAGGCGCGCGACCGGGGCAAGGATGTGATCCTCGGGCCCGGCGTCAACATGGTGCGCAGTCCGCTCTGCGGCCGCAACTTCGAGTACTACGGCGAGGATCCCTATCAGGCCGGGGAGCTGGCGGCGGAGTCGATTCAGGGAATCCAGTCGCAGGGAACCGCCGCCTGCGTGAAGCATTTCGCGCTCAACAGCCAGGAGCTGCGCCGGCACGATGTGAATGCCACCTGTTCGGAGCGGGCGCTGCGGGAGCTCTATCTGCCCGCATTCGAGTCGGCGGTGATTCGCGGCGGCGCGATGACGCTGATGGGGGCCTACAACCGTTTCCGCGGGCAGAAGTGCTGTCAGAACGACTATCTGCTCAACCAGATTCTCAAGAAGGAGTGGGGGTTCGACGGCGTGGTCATCTCCGACTGGGCGGGGGTGACCGACACCTTCGAGGCCGCCCGCAACGGCATGGATATTGAAATGGGCACCGGCGAGGAGTATTGCAACTACCACCTGGCCGATCCCTTCCTGCGCGCGGTCGAGAATGGCGAAATTGAAATGGCGGTGCTTGACGACAAGGTCCGCCGGATTCTGCGGCTGATGTTCCGGCTCGGCATGATCGGCGACGGGAACCCGCGTCCGGCCGGAGAGCGGAACACGCCGGCGCACCAGGCCGCCGCCCGCGCCATCGCTTCGGAGGCGATCACGCTTCTGAAGAATGAAACGAGTCTGCTGCCGCTCGACGCCGGAAAGATTCGCAAACTTCTGGTGGTCGGTGACAACGCCGACTGCCGCCACCATTTCGGCGGCCACAGTTCGGCGGTCAAGGCATTGTACGAAGTGACGCCGCTGGAGGGGTTGAAAAATCTGCTGGCGGGGACGGAGGTGGAAATCCGGAGTTTCCGCGGCTACCCGGCCGGCACCAACGCCGGGAAGCCGGTTCCGAGTTCGCTGATGGAGATCGTCGATGCCGGCGCGGGAACCCGCGGCTGGATCTGCGAAATCTACGACAATCACCACCGTTCCGGCGTGCCGGTGCGGACGCTGCCGGTGGAATCGCCGGAGTTCGACCCGGAGAAGGATCTGCCGGAGGAGCTCCGCGGGAAGGACTTCGGCGTCCTGTTCAAGGGGGTGCTCACCCCGAAGAAGAGCGAAGCGTGGACCTTCTTCCTCGACGGTTGTTCGCAGGCGTGCCTCGGCTGCGAAGGGGTCAATTTTGTGGAGAACTGCAAGAGCGAGCAGAATGTCTGCGGTTCGGCGACCGTGATGCTGGAGGCCGGGCACAGCTATAAGATGGAGATTCCGATCGTTCTCCATGTCGGGATGCCGGTCTATCCGGTCCGTCTGACCGCGGTTCCGGGCGGCGTCAACGCGGCGGAGGTGAAGGACGAGGAGCTTTTCGCCGCGGCGCGCGAAGCGGACGCGGTGCTCTTCTTCGGCGGACTCAACCACACCTTCGACGCCGAGGGGAGCGACCGCAAGGATATGGCGCTGCATGACGGCCAGAACGAACTGATTTCCGCGCTGGCGAAGATCAATCCGCGTCTCGCGGTGGTGCTGGTCGGCGGTTCTCCGGTGGAGATGCCGTGGATCGATGAGGTTCCGGCGGTGGTTCAGATGTGGTACGCCGGGATGGAGGCGGGCAACGCGATTGCCGACGTGCTCTTCGGCCGGGTGAATCCCTCCGGCAAACTGCCCTTCACCTTCCCGAAACGGCTCGCCGACAGCCCGGCGCACGCGCTCAACGACTATCAGCCGCTGATCTGCCACTATGCGGAGGATCTGCTGATGGGGTACCGCTGGTTCGACACGAAGGGGATCGAGCCGCTCTTCCCCTTCGGCCACGGCTTGAGCTACACCAGTTTCGAGTACGGAGAGCCCGTCGTCGAAACCGACGGCGATGCGGTGGTGGTGCGGATGAAGATCACCAACACCGGCAGCCGTGCCGGACGGGAGACGGTCCAGCTCTACATCGCGCCGCCGGAGTCGGAATTCCTGCGTCCGGCGCAGGAGCTGAAAGGGTTCGAGAAGGTCGCGCTGGAGCCGGGCGAGAGCCGGGAAGCGGAGTTCCGTCTGAATGCGCGGAGCTTCGCAATCTATCATCCGGAAAAGCGGGAGTGGTTCGTGGTTCCCGGCCGCTACCGCCTCCGGTTCGGCACAAGTTCGCGGGACATCCGGCGGGAAGCCGAGGTGGAGCGCTGACTCTCCCCTGCAGAAAAGGACGCAGCCGTGCCGCCTGGGTTACGGCTGCGTTTTTTCTTCTTCCGGAGCGAAGACAACCCGCATCCAGCCGGAGGCGGGATCGTCGGAGTCGAAGGAGAGTTCCCCCACCCAGCGCCGCGGGTCTTCAGGAGGCCGGACGCGTATTTTTTTCTCCTCACCCGCGAGCCGAAGCAGAAATTGCAGGGGTTCCGGGGAACGGCCGGTGGTGTCGCGCAACTCCAGCAGGCCCACCTGATCTCGCTGTTGGAGGATGGCTTGCACCACCTTCTGCTGACAGCTCAACGTGGGGCCGTACCTGCCGTTGCGGGTGCCGGCATTCGCGTGGATCTGCAGAGTGAGAATCAGGGTCATCGCCAGCTGAACGCCGACGGTCCACAGGCAGAGCCGTTTTCCGGCCGGTCCGGCCGATTCGATGCCGCACCAGGCCAGCAGCAGTGCGGGAAACACCAGAAGCGTGTCGATGGAGAACCGGAGTGACGCGGCAAGAAGAATCGCGGCAAGCCAGAGCGCCGTCAGCAGAAGGATTCCGGCAGGGCGGCCGAAATTCCGCCGGCGGATAAGAATGATGACTCCGGCCAGCGCGAACCCGGCGAGAGCGGCAAAGACGAGCGTTCCGGCAGGAAGGGCAAGGGTGTTGCGATATTCCGGCAGCCACTCTGCGGCGAACCCGAATCCGCTGAGCAGCCGGAATCCTTCCGGTAATGCGCCGCCCCACTCTCCCGATGGAGAGGTGAGCAGGGCGGGAAGCGGAATCAGCACTCCGCCTGCGAGGAACCACCACACTTTGCGACGGCCGGAACTGCGCAACAGCTCCGGAAGCACCAGGGCGGCGGTGAACAGAAGGAGCGGCAGCCGGAATCCGGCTCCGTCCGGCATCCGGCAGAGATGGCGCACCGCGGGGGAGGCGAAGAGCAGTGCCGCCGGATATCTCCAGTCGAATCCAGCCGCCATCCCGATTTTCCGGAGGGAAAAGAGAATCACCGCCGCAAACAGCAGGCTCTGCAGCAGAACCGCTTGTGCCGGATTCGCGGTGAAGAGCAGCAGAAGCTGGCGGAAGCGGACGCTCCATGGATCGACTCCGGGGAGTGCTGCGGAGTAAAATTGATTGACTTTGTCGGCTTCGAGCGCCGCCTGATGAATCCGTACTTCCGCAAGGGACCACGGCACATCTTCGGGGAAGAGGAGATAGAGCAGCAATGCTCCGGCAACCAGCAGGGTCAGTGGTTCCAGTTTCGAACACTGCTGCGGCAGCAGTGTTCGCAGTTCGGCTCGGCGGGGACGCAACGGCCACAGAACGGCGAACAGCAGGACGCCGAGCAACAGAATCGAGCCCGGCTGTTTCAGACCGAAGAGCCGCGTGCCGAGAGAGAAGGAGGCCATGGAGTGCAGCTCCTTCCACACCTCGGGGTGGAGAAAGTAGGTCCGGATTCCGTTGAGGGGGAAGAGCCGCATCGCCCCCTGAAAGAAGAGCTCCCATGTCGTGCCGTAGAGCGGACTGCGGAACTCTTCGGCCACCATGGGGGTCGCCGAGGCGATGGCGAGCATGTTGAAGAGGGAAAGCCCCGTGAGGCTCAGCAGCAGAAGCCGGGAAATCCAGCTTTTCGGCTGCCACGCCGCGGCGAGAAACACCAGACACGGCACCAGCGGAATCAGGTAGCGGGCGGTGGTGGTGAGCCCGCCATGCCAGCCGTTGAATCCGGCGTTGATCCAGACGCCGGCGAGAAAGGCGCCCGCCGCACACCATGCCGCCGCACGGTCGCGGCGTTGCAGGCAGAGAAAACCGGGGAGCGCCGCCAGGAGTACCGGCGAGGCGGCCAGAAGGCCGCGGTAGGAGCCGAAAAGCAGTTTCAGCGCGATCAGCGGGGAGAAGCTCCCCAGTACGCCGCCCGCCTTTCCCGCTTCCAGAAACCGCGGATTGTTGAACATGGTCGCCGGGGTGAACGGGGCGCCGAAACACCAGGCGTGGTATGCGGCAAAGAGGAGCAGCATCGGGATTCCGCCGGCGATAAATTTCCAAACGGTTTTCGGTGAACGCAGTAGAAGGTAGAGGCCGAAGGCGGCCGCGGCGGGCAGCGCGAGGTAGCCGGTAAGGACGGCGGCACCGCACCAGAAGCCGCAGAAGAAGAGATCGTATTTCCTGTTTCTGACCAGGTGGAAGAGGGCGCCGACCAGCGCGGCCGCCGCCAGCGGGTGGCCCCACATCATGGTGCTGTAGGGCCAGAGCGGCGTCGCCAGTCCGAAGAGGAGCGCCCAGAACGCCGCCCGTCGCCCTCCACCGTTGAGCCGCCGGAGTGTGAGGTAGAGCAGGGCGGCGGCGACGGCGACCGGGAGAACCGAGACGAAGAAATTGATCGCCCAGGCGTTGAACATATCCAGCCGGGGAGGAATAACGCCGCGGTGAAACGGATATTCCAGCCAGTAGAGGGCCGCGTAGACGGGGATTCCGAGCAGGCTGGCGCCCGGTGCTTTGTTGGAGTAGTAATGGCCGTTGTGAACGGCCCAGTCGCCGGTGTTGACGGTCTTTGCGGCGTCGATCAGAAAATGATCGATCCGGAAGGTGAGAAAATCCGGGGTGCCCGGTTCGACGAAGGAGTAGATCATGTCGTACCGGGCGTTTTGATTCCAGCCGCCCTGCGCATAGAACCAGCCGCAGCAGAGCAGGACGGCGAGGAAGATCACATTTACCGGGCGGCGGAGAACATCAGGGCGTTTCACTGTTGCGGGAGCCTTTCATCAAGCCGCGCCGTTCCGGAGGGAGCTTTTTCCAGGGCAGCAGGTTCCAGCGGGCCAGCCGGTAGCGGAGGGCGGCATGGAGACAGCCGAGACCGTAGACGGCGCTGCGGCGGAAGTTGATGCTTGACGCTTCCGGGAAGTATCGGGTCGGGCAGCTCACTTCGGCAATGATGGCGCCGCTCCAGACGATCTGGACAAGCATCTCGTTGTCGAAGATGAAGTCGTCGGAGTTTCCGGAGAGGTCGAGCGATTCGAGCAGTTCCCGGGAGAAGGCGCGATAGCCGGTGTGGTATTCCGAAAGTTTTGCGCCGAGGAAGCAGTTTTCCACCAGCGTGAGAACGCGGTTGCTGATGTACTTGTAGAGCGGCATGCCGCCGGCCAGCGCGCGTCCGCCGAGGATGCGCGAACCCAGAACGCAGTGGTAGAGGCCGCTGCCGATCATCGACGCCATGGCGGGAATCAACAGCGGGGTGTACTGATAGTCGGGATGAACCATGATGACGATGTCGGCGCCGGCGTCGAGGGCGAGTTTGTAACAGGTCTTCTGATTGCCGCCGTAGCCGCGGTTGTGTTCGAGCCGGTGGAAGATGACTCCGTCGAGGGTGCTGGCGATGGCGGCGGTTTCATCGCAGGAGGCGTCGTCCACCACCACCACCTGGTCGACAAAGGGCTGAGCGATTACCTCCCGGTAGGTGCGGAGCAGGGTTTCTGCTGCGTTGTAGGCGGGCATGACCACTACGGTTTTCTTGTTGTTGTACATGGAAGTGCTTTCGTATCCGGATTTTTTTCAAAAATAGCGCGACTTGTGCCGTTTTGCAACCGAAAGGCGGAAAAAGCAGAGGGAAAACCGCGGAATCGATCCACCCGGGCGCCGAAAAATGATTCATCCGGGGAGAAATCCGGATTGCATTTCCTGAAAAGGGGCGCTATGTTACTCCATCCTCAATCAAACCGGGAAGGAGAGTATGAAACAGACACCTGAAACTGTCGTGCTGGTGAATTTCGGCTGTGAAGAGATTCAGAAATTCGCCCGCGCCATCCGGGATCGGCACATCTATACGATGGTCATGCCGTACACCGTTCCGGCGGAACGTGTGATGCAGGAAGCTCCGGTCGGACTGATCCTGTGCGCCGATGCGGGAGTTCCGGCCCGGCCGGAGGCACGGGCGAAATTCGACGCCCTGAAACTGCCGACACTCGATCTCTGCGGCGGCGTGGCCGGCAAGGTCGAGGAGGCGGTCGAATTCTGCCGGACCCGATGCGGCTGCACCGGCAGCTGGACCATGGAGCGCTTCATCGAGGAGGCGATCGCGGACATCCGGAAACAGGTCGGTGACCAGAAGGTGGTGCTCGGCCTCTCCGGCGGCGTGGACTCCTCGGTGGTGGCGGCGCTGATCCACAAAGCGATCGGCAAACAGCTCACCTGCGTCTTCGTGAACCACGGGCTGCTGCGCAAGAACGAGCCGGAGATGGTGCAGAAGATCTTCGCCCGCAATTTCGACATGAATCTCTGCTACATCGACGCCTCCGACCGCTTTCTCGACAAGCTCAAGGGCGTCGCCGATCCGGAGCAGAAGCGCAAGATTATCGGCAAGGAGTTCATCGACGTCTTCGCGGAAGCGGCGGCGAAGATCGACGCGCCGTTCCTCGGACAGGGGACGATCTACCCGGACATTCTCGAAAGCATTCCGCTGGACGGCAATTCGAACGGCGTCATCAAGAGCCATCACAACGTCGGCGGCCTGCCGAAGGACATGAAGTTCAAGCTGGTGGAGCCGGTCGAACGGCTGTTCAAGGACGAGGTGCGCACGGTCGGGCGGATGCTCGGTCTGCCCTCCGAACTCATCGACCGCCATCCGTTCCCGGGGCCGTCGCTCGGCGTCCGCCATGTCGGGCCGATCGAGCGCAATACGCTGGCGATGCTGCGCGAGGCGGATGCGATCGTGACCGAGGAGCTGACCAAGGCCGGCTGGTACCACAAAACCTGGCAGACCTTCGCGATCTTCATCCCGGTCAAGACGGTCGGAATCAAGAACGGGCAACGCTCGTACGATTATGTGATTGCGATCCGTTCGATCAACAGCGTGGATGCGGTGACCGCGCAGGTGGTGCGTCTGCCGTGGGAACTGCTGGAGACGATGATGGAGCGCATCGTCCGTGAAGTGGACGGCGTGAACCGGGTGGTCTACGACATCACCGCGAAACCGCCGGGCACGATCGAGTGGGAATAACTCCCCTGCCGGAATTCCGGCAAGGGGAGGGGACGGGAGCTTTTCCGCAAAGGGAGGCTCCCGTTTTCCATATCAAGGAAAAATTGCGGTGACGGGAAAGCATCTTGCCGGAGGGATTTCTCCTTCGGCTGTTGCAATTCCCCTCCGGCGGAGTATATTAATGCCAAATGGAATGGATAACCGCCGGAGGAAATCGAATGCGTGCCGGAGAATCGGTGGTCTGTCCCCACTGCGGGGAACGGACTGTGGTGAAAACAAAAACGGTTACCGACGGGTGGCGCGTCGCCGGAACCCGGTTTGTCTGTGTGCTTTGCGGCGGCGAGCTCGGCGCTCCGGAAAAGGAGCCGGCCGGAGAATCCGCCGCGTCGGCCAAACGTGCAACGGACCGTTTTGCGTCACTGCTCGGCGACGGCGCCGAGGCCGCGGCGAAGGCCGACCTCTCCCCGGATGAAAATTACGGCCGCTTCTGCCGGAACTGCGTGCACTTCCTCGAACACCCGTTCCGGCCGCTCTGCGATCGGGATGGCAAAGCCGCCGACCCGATGGGCGAATGCGGCGAATTCACAAGGAAAAGGTGAAGGGCAGATGCTGGACTCCTGTTTCAAAACGAAAAAGGAACGGGCCGCCGCGTTTGAGGCGGCCGATCTTTATGTGGTGATTTCGTCGGAATTCACGCTGGGGCGCCCCGTGATGGAGATCTTCGAGGCGGCGGCCTCCGCCGGGGTGACGCTGATCCAGCTCCGCGAAAAGCAGAAGGGGAAGAAGTTCCTGTACGACCTCGCGGTGGCCTGCCGCCCGGTGGCGAACTGGTACGGCATTCTGCTGATGATCGACGACCATGTCGACGTGGCGCTTGCCGCGGGTGCCGACGGAGTGCACCTCGGGCAGGAGGATCTGCCGATTGAAGCCGCCCGCCGGATCGCTCCCGAACTCTGGTTCGGCAACTCCACTCACAATCTGGAGGAGGCGCTCGCCGCGCGGCGCGCCGGAGCCGATTACATCAACATCGGGCCGATCTACCCCACCCGGACCAAGAGCGTCTCCTGCGGCGCGCTCGGAGTGGAGGCAATCCGCCGCATCGCCCCGCAGGTGCAGCTGCCGTTTTCGGTGATGGGGGGCATCAAGGCCGCACAGATTCCCGAACTTCTCGCCGCAGGAGCCCGCCACATCGCAATGGTGACCGAGGTGACGCAGGCGCCGGATGTCGCGGCCAAAGTGCGCGAACTGCGCGCCCTCTTTCGAAGCTGACCGCGGATGAGACACCGGCCCGTTCAGGCGGAATGGGCCGGCGGACTACTCTTTTTCAACGGCGGCAGTCTGCTTATTCTGACGACGGCGCCAGACCCCCGGCGGGCAGCCGCGTTCCTTGCGGAATTCCCGGATGAAGTATTGAGGGGCGCTGTAGCCGGTTCTCTGCGATATCTCTTTGATCGACAACGAACTGTTCAGAAGAAGCCGTTCGGCCTGCCGCTGCCGCAGCCGGGTCAGATAATGTTTCGGAGAGAGGCCGAAGTGCTCCCGGAACTGCGAGCTTAGACGGGATTCCGAAACGTTCAGCTCCTCCGCCACCTGACGAATGCGGATGGGGGTGGCAAAGTTGAACTCAAGGATGCGGACCGCTTCCGCCAGCAGCGGCGAGATTCCCGCCGGAACGCAGGAGGCCAGCTCCATCAGGAACTGCAGTGACATTGCGGCGAGCCGCGGTACGGCCGCGTTGCGTTTTTCGTGCAGTTCATGGCATATCTCCTGTACCAGCGAAACAAACCGCTCCGGATTCCGGACAAAAAAGTGATGATGCTCCCGGAAGAGGGAGGTCAACAGCGGCGTCAGCAGATTGCCGCAGAAGCCGATGCTCCACTTGTTGCAGTAGCCGTTTTCGTCGATTGCGAGGCGATTGTACTCTCCGAGCGGCAAGAGATAGATCTCCCCGGGGCGGATGGTGAAGGTCCGGTCCTGGTGGGTCAGGCGGAGCTCGCCGCTGACCGGAATCTCAAAACAGTGGAGCTGTGGATTGTGATGAGTGTAATACCACCGGGGCGGACAATGGGAGTAGGTGACGAATTCCGGCCAGAGCGGGAGATCCCTTCGTCGGCCGAAATCCCAGGACGCCTCCAGCTCCCGGGACATGAGCGGAATTGTTTCGGCCGAGGAGAAGGAGTAGCCCTCCTGAAATCTCTTTTTCACTGTAATTTTCTCCTTCTCTATCTGCTTGCTGGAGTAATTTACTGTCGAAAATCATGAGGTCAATGGCTTCTGTTGAAAAAAAGATAATTTTTTTACGATTTTAGATAATTTTATTTGGGGCGCCGGGGTTGTTCCTGCTGTTCGTTTCAAGTATAATTAAAGAGGATGGCGAACGTCGAGGCGATACAAGGAAATGAGAGTGAGGGGGGATGAAAATCTGCTGTCGGCGCGGTATGAGTTGTTTCCCTGTCAATCGAAAGGAACGGAGAATATGAAACGCTTTTTTTTTCTGATCGAATTGCTGGTGGTAATTGCGATCATCGCGATACTGGCGTCGATGCTGCTTCCGGCATTGAACAAAGCGCGGGACCGGGCGCGTTCGGTGAAGTGCGCGAATACGGCGAAACAGCTGGGGATGTACTTTGCGCTGTACACCCAGAATTACGGCGGCTGGATTCCCGCCTGCACGCAGTCCGGGGCCGACGGCAAACCGAACTGGACGGTTTCGCTGATCAATGGATTCCGATCGATCACCAGAAACGATTTTGTCTGTCCGGCCGTGCCGGTCTCCTCCTACGGCACCGGGAATTACTGGTTCCGGGCCGGGGACTGGAAAAACAACACCCATCAGGTGGACTGGGCCTACAACATCAATTTTGCCGAGTACAACGAGCTGCTGGGGATCCGGGAAGGGAAGATTTACCGGCCCTCCTACAAGATTTTTCTGGTGGAGTCCGCGGTATCGGTCAACCAGGATTACGGCTACTTCCGGATCAGTTTCTCCAACGGGCTGCCGCAGGGGGGATACGGCATTCCGGCATCGCGGCACGGGCATATCAACAATTCCCTGTGTGGTGACGGTCATGTTGAGTCTTTCCGGTTGCGGTCCAATATCCTGCCGTGGAATCAGCCCCCGTTCCGGTGGAAATGGGAGGCCACCGACAATCGGCTGTACGGGCCGCGCAACATGTAAAACCATAGTTTCAGAACAGGAGGTATCTGAATGAATCTTTCGAAAGTTAGGTGTCTGATTGCGGTTCTGGCCGCGGCCGCGGGACTCCAGGGGGCGTATGTCAACGGCGAGCTGCTCTGGGAGGGGGATTTCACCACCCGGGAAGGGGCGGCGCGGGCCGGCAAAGAGGCGCTGGAGCATTTCCGGCCGGACGCGGGGCCGGATGGCAAGGGGGCTCTGGTGTTCCGGACGCGTCGGAATACCGAAACCGATTGGATCCGGATTCCTCTGCCGGCGGGGAAACTTGCCGGCATGATTCAGCTGGAGGCGGTCGTATCGGGCAAAGATCTGGCTCCCGGCGGGCGCCCCTTCTGGGGCAGCAAGGTGATGCTCAACTTCCAGAGCGCCGGAAAGAGCCGCTGGCCGGAAACCTCCCGGAATTTCGGCACCTATGCGTGGAGTACGGTCGGCATGGCCGAAGTGATTCCCGCTGACGCCGCCAATCTGGGGCTGTACCTGGGGATTCAAGGGGCGTCCGGGGAGTTCCGCGTCGCGACGGTCAGGATTTATCGCTGTGTCGAGGGCAGGGAGGAGAGCCGTGAAATTCCGGCCAATCCGATTGCGGCGGCGATTCCCCGCGGACCGGGGCACGGCACGAAATACCGTGGCGTGATGTCGGGGGGAGATCTCTCGCCGGAAGCCTTCCGGCGGCTTGCGGACTGGGGAGTTAATCTAATCCGCTATCAGCTCAATCCGGGGCTCAATACGCCGAAAATCGATCTCTCCACCCGGGAGGGATATCTCAGATGGATCGAGGCGGAGATGCAACGGCTCGACGAGGTGCTCAAGCTCTGCCGTCAATATGACATCAAAGCGGTCATCGATCTTCATGCGGGGCCGGGCAACCGGATTTCAAAGGTTTCCAGCAATGAGATCGATACCGGGCTTGATGTCGATACGCTGACCGAGGCCTGGCGCAGAATGGCGAAGCGTTACAAAGGGAATCCGTCGATCTACGGCTACGACATTTTGAATGAACCGGTGAACAACCGGACGCCGAGTGTTGACTTGTGGCAGCAGACGGCCGAGCGTGTGACGTCGGCGATCCGGGCGATCGACCGGAAAACCCCCATCATTATCGCGGCGGGATTCAGCATCTCTCAATTTGGAAATTTCAAGCCGTTGCGCTATGAAAACATCATTTACAGCCCGCATTTCTATGAACCGTTCGCCTACACCCATCAAGGGGTCGGCGGTGCCTGGAAGATTCATTGGCGCTACCCCGGCTGGATCAACGGGGTGTACTGGGATAAGGAACAGTTGCGAGTCAGCATGAAGGATGCGATCGAATTTCAACGAAAGTATCAGGTTCCCATCTTCGTCGGGGAGTTCAGCGTGATCGTGAGAGCGCCGGGAGGGGAGCGCTATCTCAAAGATATGATCGAACTTCTGGAAGAGTATGGCTGGGATTGGACCTATCACGCTTTCCGCGAATGGGCCGGCTGGAGTCTGGAGCACGAGTCCACCCCTGACGGAAAGATCCTCTCTTCGAAAGACAATCCGCGCATGCGGGTCGTTGTGGAAGCGTTCCGGAAAAACCGCCGGCCGGTCGAACCGTAAATCGTATTGACCCGGGCGTCTGCTTTGAAATGCGGCCGACGCCCGGTTTTTGCGGGGCGGAGAAAAAGAATTTTTTCTCCGTTTCCGGGTGTTATAGGAAGAGGCGCTGCATGGCCCGGCAGATGTCGGCGATGCTGCTGCGGGTTCTCACCGGAATCGTTTCGCACTGGATGCATTTCAGCCGGGGGGCGGTTTTGAGCAGACCGGCGATGTGCGGCCAGTCGATGGTGCCGCTGCCCGGAGTTTTGTGTTCGTCATACTGCCCCTGGTTGTCGTGAAGGTGGCAGGTGGTCACTTCCGGGAGGAGTTTTTCCAGAATGTGGTCATCCCACTGGATCGGCGCCCAATCCTTCCACGCCTTGAGCGGGGCGCAGTCGTCGCCGAATCCGCGGTCGCACTTCATCAAGTTGGCATGGCCGGAGTCGTAGCAGATGCCGAGGTTCGGGGAACGGAAGTGATGGACCGCGTCGAGCAGTTTCTCCGGCGTGTTGTTGGCGAACCAGATGTTTTCGATGGCGATGGTGATGCCGAGCTCCTCCGCGACCGGCAGCAGAACCTCCAGCGAAGCGAGAAGGGCGTCGTGGAGCTGTTGAAGGGTGTAGCCCCGCCACTCCTTGACGGCATTGCCGGTGTGGATGGTGATGCTGTCGACGCCGAATTCCGCCGTGATGCGGAGAGCGAGTTTCAATCGGTCGAGCATTGCGCCGCGCAAGCTGGGATCGGGTACATTGAGGTCCTCATTGGTTCCGAACGGCGCATGCGCGTCGACGAAGGTCAAGCCGGCCTGAGCAATCTCCTCTTTGAGCTGATTTTTCAGGCGCGGATTCTGCATGCACTGGCTGATGAGCACATCGGTGAGCACCAGGTGGCGGGCGCCGTTGGCGGCGAACTCCGCCATGATGTAGGGACGCATTTTTTCCGTGCTGAACTCGAAATCAAACAGGTAAGTAATCGGAACCGGATACATGATGAAATCCTCTTTGTTCTCAACTAAGTGGATATATTTTAATTAACATATCATGATCCGGAGGAAATACAAATCTCTTTTGTCGCAGGAGATCCATTCTCTCATGAAAGTTCCGCAGAGCGTGCCGGCTGTTTTGCCGGAGTGCGTCAAACGGCCTTCACCCGGGCGTTGCCGCTAACGGCCTGTTGCCTTGTTTTTTTCGCGGATCAGCAGGGAGGCGAGCGTTCCACCGGGCAGAAAATCCGTTGCAATGTGAAAGCGCAGTTTCCCATTGCTGAATTCTGCCGGAAGTTCTTTCTGTGACACCGTCCCATCCAGTTCCAGAGGGCGGATTTTCATTGGATGCGGCAAATGGAGCGTGATCTCCGCCGTTCCGCGCTCAAGCATCTGGGGGAGAGCTCCCCAGCTGAGCAGGACACGCCTGCTTTTGTCTTCAAAGCGCAGACCGTTATTGGAGAGATCGGTCAGCTGTATCAGCAGAAGTCGCTCGCTTTCCGTGAGACTTTTCCCATCCAGCGACATCAGGGCAACGGTCTGAAAGTTACTCAATTTTGCGGAGGCAATAACGGCTCCCTTCTGCGTGCCGGAACCGGTCAGAACTTCACTCCGCAATGTAATGACCCGCAGAGATTTATCCATCCGGTTCAAGGTGATCTCTCCGGTGGAGGAGGTGATGCTGCCCGTTTCCCGCAAAGAGTCCAGCGCCTGACGTGCTTTGCGGGAAAGCTCCTGATCCCAGCCTTCCCGGAGAGGATGGACCTTTTTTACGCCGGGGATCTGTTGCTGTTCGGTCAGTGAGCCGATGCGGTCGAAGAGACCGAGCTTCTGGAACCTCGCCGGATAATCACCGGCACGACTGTTCCCCTTCAACGACCGCAGCTGTTCCGGGCTGAATGTAAAGGCGTAGGCGTCTGCTGCCGCCTTGACATCGCCCCGGATAAACAGCATGTAGAGAATGCGTTCGGCCATCTGCGCCTGAATGTTGTTGGCGATGTCAAAATGATTCAGGGGGCGGTTGCTCGATCTCATGCCGTTGATTCCGTGGGACCAGGCGAATCGATAGAGACCGTCCCAGTCCTGCAGCCCGGCATATCCGCCGAAGAGGGCCGGGCACTCGACCCGCCAGGTGTTGGGAACACAGAAATTAAATTCCGTTACGGTGAACGGCTTGCCGAATACACGGGTTGCCATGATTTCCCGCGGCATGGCGGCATCGACACTGATGGCGGAGCGGTTGTGAAACACAAAGGGAATGCCCCAGCGCTTCCCGGGGAATTGCGGATGATCCCAATAGAGGTGATTATCCACATGGTCGAGACCGGAGCGGAGGCCTGTCAGCGTGAATGGAATATAGTTGTTCAGATCGGTAATCAACGCTTTCAGGCCGATTTCCTCTTTTAAAAACCGCATCTGTTCCTGAATGCACCGGCTCTGCAGCGCATTGAGAAATTCGATGAAGATGCCGTTGCGGGTAAGTTGTTTTTCGTCGGGGGTCAACTGCCCGGCCTGCAGGTATTCTTCGAATTTCTGCAGGTAGATCTTTCGTGCGCCGAGTGAAGTCCTGCCACTGTTCCAGACGCCGATCAGAGCATTTTCATTTACCAGGTTTACCGAATAGAGGACCGGATCTTCGGCGAGAGTGAGGCCGGTATACGGGTTTTTTGCGGTGAGGATTTCCCGGGCAAACGTCTTCCAGTTCCGCATGGCGGCCGGACTGACGGGAATCAGATTTTTCATGCTGAATTCACCGGTGTTGTCGAATTCAGGAATTTGATCGCCGGCTTTCAGTTTCCGGCTGGCATAGAGATCGAGACATACGTAAAATCCATGTTCCTTCAGCTGTGCGATCAGGAAGTGAAATTTCTTCAACTGTCCGGGATCGATGGAAAGACTGTCTGCGGCATCGCGCTTCAGGATCCCTTCCTCAAAATGGTGAAGCCGGACGGTGTTGTATCCGAGGCGTTCCGCGTTCCGGATGAACTGCTCAGTTTCCGGGCGGTCCGGGAAGTTGGCACTGCCGACAAGATTCGGGCCCAGCAGGCGAATCCGTTTTGCCGGGGCTTTCTCGAAGACGAAATGGCCGTTCGCATCGGCGATGATATGGCCGTATTTCCCGGCGGGCCGCTCGCGGAAAATGGAAAAGTCCAGCGGCGAGCCCTCTGCCGTCGTCCCCGAAAAATGGATCGGCAACCAGTCCGGTCCCTGCCGGACAACGAATTCCTCTTCGACCGGGAAACGGGCAAGTCCATCCGCGAGCGAGGCTCCGGCGATCATCCAGAGCGTATTTCCGGAAGCCGGGAGAAATTTCAGGCCGGCCAGCTCTCCTTTCAGCCGAAAAGCGGAGAGATATAGACCAACCTCGGCAGAAGGCACCTTTCCAGTCCAGACCAGATGGGCATTGCTCTCTCCGGCGGGACGATACCAGTTCCCGCAGTCGCGACCGGCGGCGACTGCGATTTTCTCGGAACGCCCGTCCGCATACCGGAGGACGAGAAATCCGACCGGTTTGCTGTTCACCGGCGTCCAGGCCGAGGCGTGAAAGAGATAGAGGTAGGTCATTCCGGTCGGAAGGCGGGCAAGATCCACCTCGGCAGACTTCGGTTCGAAGGTCTGACCGAGGATGAGACAGGATTTCCCGCCATTTTGTTCCGGGGAGAGTGTGTTGATTCGAACGCTGTAGAAGTTGTGTTCTCCGGTTTGCAGGGCGCGGAGATCCATATCTTTTCCCTGTCCGGTCCAGCCGGGAACTGCGCTGTCGTCGCGAAAGCTCCGGTTGAAAATTCCGGAGAGATCCAGCGGGATGGATTTGAGATCGTTCCGGGCAAACTCATATTGGAAATCCAGTGAGAGATACCATTTTTTCATCTGCTCCGGGTGCTGTTCTGCCGGCAGAAAGCGAAGCTGGTAGTACTCGTCTTCTCCCTGAAGAAATTTCCCGGTGCAGTACAGGTAAAAGTTTCCGGCGACAGTAAAAACGCCGTGGGGATCCTTCACTTCCACCAGCCGGGCTTGGCCGCTGAACACATTTTTTTTTCTGCAGTCCGGCGGCATGGTTACCGGTTTCCCGTCAATCCGCAGTTCTATTTTCCGGTTGAGCGGCAGATCTGTCCCCAGGAACAGCAGTCGGCATGGGATGGTTTCCTTTTCTGCGGTCAGGCTGGTTTCCCAGCGGAACCGCGCTGTCGTCTTCTGCTGCATTCGGATGATTTCGGAAATCCGGAAGCGGCTGAACTCTCCCCGCAGTGAGAACTGCGTCTCTTCCGATCGAGGATACCCATGATCCGGTTTCACCCTGACCTGGCGGATCGGTCTCCATTTCAGATCGTAGCGGATCAGAGAAAAGCGGTATCGACCGTCGAGAGTGAAACTGCCGTCGGGAGAAATTTTCACGTTTCTGGTGAAATCCGCAGACGCATGGAGCGGCAGCAACGAGAGGGTCAGAAGCACGATGTTCAGAAAAAGGGCCTTGCTCTTCATTTTTGTTCCGGGATTTATTTCTGTTTCAGATTCCATTTTTCCTTGTAATTGCGGCTCGTTTCCGTACTTGTTCCATCCCAGAGTTCCCCGTAGGAGGGGGCGGCGACATGGCCGTCGAAGAAGACCGCATTCAACCGGCTGGAATGGCGGTAGGCCGGCATATTGTTGTAGGAGGCGGCGTAGGATTCTCCGTAAACATCGTAATAGATCAACTTGTTGGCGCGTTCATAGCAGATCATCCAGTCCGTTCCGTCCGCGAATTGAAGTTTGGAGGAGGGGCGGTTCAGCTGGGTGTTGCGCACTCCCCGGTATACGCCGTTGCTGTGTTCCGCATGACTGGGCAGACCTTCCCGGTTGAGTCCGTAGGAATTCGACAGATAAGAGCAGCCCGGGTAGCTGGGCGATGTGGTGGCGCGTGCCAGAGAGGCATTGGGGCAGATCAGGCTGTTCGGCCAGAAATACACATCATCCGCACTCAACTTTGCGTACGGGCGCAGCTGAAAACCCAGCGCAGACTGGATAGATCCCCCACCGTGTTTATCGCGGGGCACCAGCCGTCATAATCGCTTTGATAAAAGAGAGAAAACTTTCCGAAGGAGCTTAAAGTATTGGCGCAGCTGATCGCTTTCGACCTCTCCCTTGCCGCGTTCAGCGCCGGCAGCAGCATGGCGGCGAGAATTGCAATGATCGCAATTACAATGAGGAGTTCAATCAAAGTAAAACACATACGGCTCCTGAGTCCGGGCAGGGGGGAGGCGGCGGGGATGAAATTTGTTGATCTAGCCATCGTCAAATCCTTTCCGTCAGTTGGTTTCTCTATGGATAATATAGATGAATCCGGAAAAAATACCTTGAAAAAATGTTCATTTGGCTGTATTTTTTTGTCAAAAAGAGTTTGAAAAAGCAACTGCGGCAGAAAACGGACCGGGGGCAAACGATTGCCGGAAAAGGACCACCGGCTTGAAAAACGCCCCGTCCGGTGATTCCGCCGCAGCAGAGCGCGCGGGGGAATGGCCATGGCGTTGTATACCAGACGACGGACTACCCGGGTGCGGACGCGTAAGCCGTTCCGCTCCCGCCGGGAGTTCTTCGAAGAGAAGATTGCGCTGCGCTGCATCAGCAGCCACCACAGGATGGCGGAACCGCTTCATCAACATGACTTCACGGAACTGGTTGTGGTCGCTTCCGGCAGCTGTCTGCACCGGGTGGGAGACTCCTGTACACGGGTTTCCCAGGGGGAGGTGTTCGCCGTCGAACCCGGCACGTTGCACGGATACGAGCAGGTGGAGGATTTTCACATCTACAACATCCTTTACGATCCGGCGGTTTTGCCGCTGCACGATATTGAAACCAATTCCGGATACCGGGCGCTGTTCCTGCATGAGGAACCCACGGAGCATCTGCTGCTCGACGAGCCGGAACTGGCGGCGATTTCGTTGAAACTCGATCAGCTTCATGACATTCTGGAATCCGACCTGCCTGGACGCCACTTCCTCGGTGTCGCCCGCTTCATGGAGATCGTTTTCCAGCTCGCCGACTATTTTTCCTCCCTCGGGCCGCGGGCCGGACGGCCGGAATCGGTCGTACTGGAGAAAATTCTCAGCTACATGGAGCAGCACTACATGCATGAGATTACGCTTGCGGCGCTTGCCGATTACGCCTTTCTTTCGGTGAGCACGCTTCACCGGTTGTTCATCCGGGGGACGGGGCAGTCGCCGATGCGCTTCCTGAATGCACTGCGGATCAATAATGCGCGGCGGCTGCTGTTGAATTCGCCGATGCCGGTTTCCGCAGTCGCCCGCGCGGTCGGATTTGCCGACAGCAACTATTTTTCCTCCTGCTTCCGGAAACAGGTCGGCTGCACCCCCACGGAGTTCCGGAGCGCCGCGCTGCGGTGAACTGCCGGTACGTCAGGGGCGGGCATCCATTCCGGCGGCGGCCTCCCGCACGCTGTCCCGTTCGAGGAGCCGGTAGGGAATGACCGTGTGGCGGGGGAAGGCGTCGCCGCGCAGCCGGGCGTCGAGCAGATCGGCGACGGCAGCGGCCTGCGCGGCGTAGTCCTGCGTGATCGTGGTCTGCGGCGGAATGGCGTAGCGGGAGTACATGCTCCGTTCGGAGGCGACCAGCGAGATGTCGTCCGGAATGCGCCGGTTGTAGAGCGAGAGCACGTAGGCCGCGATGATTCCGGCGTTTCCGCCGGGGCAGAAGAGCCCGTCGATGCCGAGTTTCAGGAGCTTGCCGATCTCCTCCATGTAGGAGTCGGCGAGGGCGAAACGCACCAGCCGCTCCGAGACCGGAAGCTGGTGACGGCGCAGGGCGTGCAGCACGGCTTCGCGGCGGAGTCCGGTGTTACCGATCCCCGCCTCGCCGTAGATGAGGACGCCGACCTTGCGGCAGCCGTGCCGGGCGAGGCAGTCGACGCCCAGATGCATCGCCTGGGTTTCATCGGAGCGGACCGAATAGATTTCGCCGTTTCCCGGAGGCACGTCGCGGTCGATGATGACGAGCGGTGCGGCGAAACGCTCCTCCCAGTTCCCGAACTTTTCCGCGTCGATGCCGATGGAAACCGCTCCGCAGAAGCGGAGATGCTCCAGCTGGCGGAGGTTGTCCTGCGGGAGCATTTCGATGCGGTAGCCGCGCGCCGACAGCGTCAGCGCAAGTTCCGAGGTCACCATTTCGACGTAGCTCCGGATGGGGTAGATCTCCCGGAAGGGACTGATGACGATGACATTCTGCTGCTTCTGGGAGAGCCGGGGGTGGTAGCCGGTTTCCCGGGCCACCGCAAGGACCCGTTCCCGCAGTTCCTCCCGGATGTTCGGGTGGTTGCTGAACACCCGCGACACCGTTGCGGTGGAAACGTTCGCCTTTTTTGCAATCTCCTGAATCTTCATCCGTCCTTCGCCTGATCTGATATGTTTTCAAAAAAAATTGATCTGTTTACAATATATCTTGAATTTTATTGAAAACAAATTCTTTTTACAACTTATTTTTCAAAAGATTGCGGTTGGAGTTCTTGTAAAAGAAATGCGCATTGCTACAGTATTCTGAAAGCGAAAAATGCGGAAGGAGTACTGAGTTAGAAAATGAAACGATATTCGATTGCATTCACTGCACCGGGCCGGGTGGAGCTGGAGAGCTGTGATCTGACCGAACCGGAACTGAAGCGGGACGAGGTGTTTCTTGAGACCGAATGTACTCTGGTCAGCCCGGGAACCGAACGGGCGTGCCTGCTCGGGCTCACCGATGGAGAGTTCCCGAAATACCTCGGATACAGTGCAGTGGCAAGAGTCCTGCGCGCCGGCGAAGAAGCCGGCTTTCAAGCGGGAGAGCGGGTTCTGGTCTACCACAGCATACACTCCACCCATCTGGTGAAGCAGGCCCGGGATCTTGTCCGCATTGAGGATGACGCCCTGCCGGCGCATGTGGCGGTTTTTGCCGTCATAGCCTCGATGGGGTTGCAGGGGGTTCGGAAAGCGCGACCGGAATTCGGGGAGTCGCTGGCGGTGATGGGGCTGGGATTGCTGGGGCTTTTTGCGGTTCGATGCGCATATCTTGACGGACTTTTCCCTGTAATCGCGCTCGATTTCAACGAACGGCGGCGAAAGCTCGCATTGGAGTTCGGCGCCGATGCGGTTTTTTCTCCTGACGAGCCGGAACTTTTGGAGAGGATTCGGCATCTCACCAGGGGAAACGGGGTGGATGTGGTGGTCGAAGTGACCGGCAATCCGGAGGCGCTCAACGAAGCGCTCGATTTCACCGCTCCTTACGGGAGGATTACGCTCACTGGATGCTCGCGCACTCCGACGCATGAGATCGATTTCTATCACAAGGTTCACCGCCCCGGGATCAGCATTATCGGTGCGCACAACATGGCGCGGCCGCTTCACGATAATCGCCCCGGATACTGGACGATGCGGGAGGATATGGCCTTGCTGTTGCGGCTGTTTTCCGCCGGCCGGATCCGGACGGAATCTCTGGTGGACAAAGTGGCTTCTCCGGCGGACGCTCCGCTCATCTTCGAGCGCATCGCCCGCGGAGATCCGGAATTGCTCGGCGTTATTTTCGACTGGAAGAATTTTTTGAAGAAATAGGGAGCATCTTACATGCGGAAAATCAGAATCGGGCAGATCGGCGTCGGCCACAACCACGCCTCGGAAAAGATGGCCGCGCTGCGCCGCCTCAGCGATTTCTACGAGGTGGTCGGCATCGTCGAGGAGGATGATTCCTGGTGGAGCCGCCGCGGCGGATGGGCGATGTACCAGGGGATCCCGCGCCTCACGGAGGAGGAGCTTTTCAACACGCCCGGACTGGAGGCGGTCGCGGTGGAGACCGACGGCTTCGAACTCTTGGAGACGGCGCGCCGCTGTGTCGACCGGAATCTCTCCATTCACATGGATAAACCCGGCGGCGAGAAGCTCGAACCGTTTTGCGACCTTCTGAATGAGTTCCGCCGCAAACACCTGACGATTCAGCTCGGTTACATGTACCGCAACAATCCGGCGGTTCAGTACTGCCTTGAGGCGGTCCGCAAAGGGTGGCTCGGCGAGATCTTCGAGGTGCACGCGGTGATGAACCGTTACGACGGGCACGACGAGGCCTACCGCCGCTGGCTCGCGCAGTTTCAGGGCGGGGCGGTCTACATCTTCGCCGGGCATCTGATCGATCTGGTGGTGGCGCTGCTGGGTCGTCCGTTGCGGGTGACGCCCTACCTCACGAAGACGCGCGACGACAATCTGTACGACACCGGCGTGGCCGTGCTGGAGTATCCGCGTGCGGTCGCCACGGTGCGGACCGGCGTCACGGAGGTGGACGGCATGAAGCACCGGCGGCTGATCGTCTGCGGCACGAAGGGGTCGATCGAAATCTGTCCGCTGGAACACCCGGCGGACCGTTACCGGCTCGATCCGCTCCATCTGCGACTGACGCTGCTGGAGGGGAACGAGAGCTTCGAGGCCGGCACTCACATTGTGGATGTCGGCGTCATGAACGGGCGGTACGACAACCAGCTGATCGAACTGGCGAAGATCATCCGGAACGAGATGGAGAACCCGTGGCCGTTCCCGCATGAACGGATTGTCCAGGAGGCGCTGCTGCGCGCTTCCGGCTGTCTTTGATCTGCAAAGCGCAAAGAATGTCGTTTTCACGATTGGAAAGAAAGGATCTGTGATGAACTCTCCCAAAACAGTGCTGGTGCTCGGCGCCTCCGGGGCGATGGGGCAGTACCTTCTCCCGCGTCTGGTGGAGCTGGGGTACCGGATTGACGGTGTTTCGCTGGACGAGGTGAAAAATCCGCTGCCGGGGGTTTCGTACCTCCGCGCGAACGCCAAGGATCGGAATGTCTACCGCGAACTGCTTGCGAAGAACTACGACGGCATCGTCGACTTCCTCACCTACAGCACCGCGGAATTGCCGTGGTATCTGCCGCAGGCATTGAACCACACCGATCACTACATCTTTCTTTCGAGCTGCCGGGTGTTCGATGACAAAGAGCACCCGGTCCGGGAGAGTTCGCCGCGGTTGATCGACTCGTCGACCGATGTTCTGCTGCGCAATTCGGACGACTACTGCATCTACAAGGCGCGGGGCGAAAACATCCTGCGCGCCTCCGCCCGGCGGAACTGGACGATCGTCCGCCCCGCCACAACTTATTCCTTCATGCGCTACCAGCTGGTGACGCTGGAGGCGGCGAACAACGTCGGCCGCGCTTTCGCCGGGAAGCGGGTGGTCGTGCCGGAACAGGCGCGGGAGAAGCAGGCGACGCTGAGCTGGGGCGGCGACGTCGCCCGTATGCTTTCTGGACTCCTCTTCCTCGACCGGGCGCTCGGCGACGACTTCAACGTGGCGACCGGGGAGCACCATTCGTGGGAGGAGATTGCCGCCTATTACAAGGACATCTGCAATCTCGACGCGGTCTGGGTGGACAAGGAGGATTATCTTCGCATCCTATCGCCCGACCCGTACATCATGGGGCCGCGCTGGCAGCTCGAATACGCCCGGCTCTTCACCCGGGTGACCGACAACAGCAAGATCCTCGCCGCGGTCGGAATGAAGCAGAGCGAACTCATGCCGCTCTACGAGGGATTGAAGCTGGAGATCGGCCGCTGTCCGAAGGATACCGTCTGGCCGGTCAACACGGCGATGGATGAATACCTTGCCGCGATGGATCGAAACGGCGCAGGGAGGTGAATCATGGCGAAGCAATGGCGTGTCGCGGTCGCGTTCGACACGACGCAGATTTTTCTCAAGGGACACGGCACTCACCTGGCGTTCGTCGGTCTGCCCGGGGTGGAGCATGTCGCGCTGGCGGATCCCAATCACGAGGGGCTTGAGAAACGCATGTGCGAGCTCGGGGCGAAGCGTCATTACGATGATTATCTGGAGATGCTCGACCGGGAACAACCGCAGATCGTCGTGCTCGGTTCCCGGCTGCCGGAGGATCACGATGTTCAGATCCGGGCGGCGGTGGAGCGGGGGATCCACGTGTTCTGCGAGAAGCCGATGACCAGCGATCTCCGCGTCGCCGACGAACTGATCGCTCTTGCAAAGAAGCACAACGTGAAGATCGCCGTCGCCCATCTGGCGCGTCATGCGCTGGTGTTTCAGACGATGAAACGGATGATTGAAGAGGGCGCGATCGGCACCCCGCTCACCTTCTACGGCCGGGGCAAGGAGGATGAGCGCGGCGGCGGCGAGGATATGGTGGTGCTCGGTACTCACATCCTCGATCTGGGCTGTTATCTCTTCGGCGCTCCGGCGTCGGTCAGCGCGGAGATCACGGTCGAGGGGCGGCCGCTCCGCCGGGAGGACCGCTCTGTCACGAAGGAGCCGCTCGGTCCGGTCGCCGGGGACAATGTGTTCGCGCTCTACCGCTTTCCGAACAGCGTCCGCGGAATCTTCGAGAGCCGCAAAGGGCTGTTCCGGAAGCAGGTGCGGATGGGCGTTTCGGTGGTCGGTACCGAAGGAATTCTGAGTGTCCGCTATGACAATGACCGGAAACTCCGGCTGAGCCGCACGCCGTATCCGCCGGAGGACGAAGCCGCCTACGAGGAGGTGCCGCTGGTTGAGACGCGGCAGATTCCGGGGGCGGAGGAGTTGCGCGACTTCGGTTACTTCTGGTATTTCCGGGAGAACAACCGGTTTGCCGCGTGGGATCTGATCCGTGCGATCGAGGAGGAGCGGCAGCCGCTGGCGAGCGCGTACGACGCCCGGAAGGTTCTGGAGATGATCAACGGCGCCTATGCGTCGCAGTTGACCGGACGGGTGGTTCCGCTGCCGCTCGCGGAGCGGGAACATCCTCTGGAAAAGCAGGAGAATGTTGCAAAATGATCCTGACGTTTCCTGTTCACCTCACGCCGATCCGCCGTGTTTTGCGGGAGGCGAAAATCCATTTCCGGAGGAATAAGCTATGTATGCGATGAAAGTGGATGATGCGCAGGCCATGCACTGGACGGAGGTCCCCGACCCGGTGCCGAAGGCGGGGGAAGTTCTGCTGAAGATTCGCGCGGCCGCGCTGAACCGCGCCGATTTGCTCCAGCGGGCGGGCAAGTATCCGCCGCCGCCCGGCTGGCCCGAGTGGATGGGGCTGGAGGTGGCGGGCACCGTCCTTGCCGCCCCCGCCGGGAGCCGCTGGAAGGCGGGCGACGAGGTGTGCGCTCTGCTCGGCGGCGGCGGATACGCCGAAAAGATCGCCGTGCCGGAAGGAATGGTCCTGCCGGTTCCGGCGGGGCTGTCGATGGCGGAAGCCGCGTCTCTGCCGGAGGTGTTCGCGACCGCGTATCTGAATCTCTTCTTCGAGGCGAATATGAGAGCAGGGGAGACGGTTTTCGTGCAGGCGGGGGCGAGCGGGCTCGGACTGGCGGCGATTCAGCTGGCGAAATCGTTCGGCGCGAAGGTGATGACCTCGGTCGGTTCGCCGGAGAAGGCCGAGGCGGTCCGCCGCATCGGGGCGGACTGGGTGCTGGAGCGCCATCGGGATGATCCGGTTGCGGCGTTCGAGGCGCACCCGGTGGATATCGCGCTCGACTGCGTCGGCGGCGAAGTGCTCGGGAACTGCATCGAAAAACTCGCGCCCGGCGGCCGCTGGATCCTCATTTCGACCCTCGGCGGGGAGTTCGCCAGGATCAGTCTCCGGCCGATTCTCAAGCGGGGAATCCGGCTGATCGGGAGCACGCTGCGCAGCCGGCCGACGGAGATGAAGGCGCGGATTCTGCACGGGCTCGAAGAGAAGGTCTGGCCGAGATTCGCGTCGAAGGAGATTCGTCCGGTGATCCACGCGGTGCTGCCGGTCGCCCGGGCCGAAGAGGCGCATGCGATTCTGCAGCGCAACGGGAACATCGGCAAAGTGGTGCTGGAGATCGACTGAGATGAGTTCCGGAGCCTCCCGCAGACGGGCGGCGGAACCGCTTGTTTTCCGCCGGAGATTTTGTTTCTGGCTGATCCTGAGCGGAACCGGGCTCTACTTCTTCGCCAACATCCAGCGGGTGGCGATTCCGGGGGCGATCTTCGATCTTCTGCAGGAGGATCTGCATCTGGACGCGCCGGGCGTCACCGCGCTCGGTTCGGTCTTCATGTATGTCTACGCACTGAACCAGTTGCTGATCGGACTCTTCGTCAGCCGTTGCGGCGGGCGGCGGATGATTCTGCCCGGCGCGTTGCTCTTTTGTCTGGGTTCACTGCTCTTTCCGCTCTCTTCGGGGATCTGGCTCTACGTCAGCCGGGCGCTGACCGGATTCGGGGCGAGTTCGCTTTATCTCGCGCTCATCGACGAAACAATCCGCGCCTGCCGTAAAAACTACGCCATCGTGGTCTCGCTGGTGATTACGGCGGGGTACGCCGGCGGCATCGTCGCCAACGCGCCGTTTGTCGCTGTGGTCCGGGCGGCCGGGTGGCAGCGGACACTGCTCGGTGTCGCCGGGCTGACGATCCTCTGCTACCTCCTGTTTGCGGCGGTCTCCTCGTTGCGGAAACTGCCGCCGGTGCGGCGCGATGTCCCGTTCCGGTTTTCCCCCTTCTTCCAGGTTTTGGCGGTGGGGAACAACCGGATGGTGTTCCTTTTCAGCGGCCTCAATTTCGGACTTTACTACGTGATCCAGACGGTGATCGGCAAGAAGTTTCTGGAGGATTTCTGCGGGTTCTCCTCGCCGGATGCGGCGTGGATCCTCTCGCTGACCGGACTGATTTCGGCGGTCGCGGGAACCCTGCTCGCGCTGCTGAGCCGTCTGGCCGGAAACCGGCGGGCCGTCTTCTGCCGCATCGCGGGGGCGGTCAGCGTTTCGGTGTTCGGGCTCATCACGCTCCTGCTGCTCTGCGATCTCCACAGCGGCTGGATTGCGCTGCTCTTCTGTTTGCTCGCCTCCACCGGGAGCATGTCGTCGATCGCGATTCCGCTGCTGCACGAAACCAATCCGCGCGAACTGGCCGGACCGGCGGTCTGCTTCATGAACTTCAGCTTCTACCTCGCGGTCGCGTTTTTCGGGAATCTCTCCGGCTGGCTGTTGAACACCTTCCCGCCGGAGACGGTCGGCAACACGCTGGTCTATCCGCGAAACTCCTACCTTGCGGTGTTCGCCGTGCTGGCGTTGGCCTCCGTCGCGGTGCTCCTGGGGGCGCTGAACGTGCGGGAGAGGGCCGGGCGGCGGATTTGAGAATCCTGTTTTCCGGGTGTATATTATCCGGATATGATGGAAGATGAAAAACAGCTCCTGCCGGTCGGCGCCGTCCTGCCGGAACTCTTTGCCGCGCTCCGTTCGTCGGGCGGCGCCGTGCTCGCCGCCGCGCCCGGTGCGGGCAAGACCACGCTGGTGCCGGGGGCCTGCCTCGATGAACCGGAGTTCGCTTCCGGCCGCATCCTGCTTTTGGAGCCGCGCCGGGTCGCCGCCCGCGCTGCGGCGCGCCGCATCGCCTCTCTGCTCGGCGAACCGGTCGGCCGCCGGGTCGGCTACATCGTGCGCGGCGACTCCCGGTATACGGCGGAGACCCGGATTCTCGTGGTCACCGAAGGGGTGCTGATCCGGCGGATTCAGGAGGATCCGGCGCTGGAGGACACCGCGCTGGTCATCTTCGACGAATTTCACGAACGCAGTCTCGACGCCGATCTCGGGCTGGCGCTGGTGCTCGATCTGCGCGGCGCGCTCCGGCCGGAGCTGAAGGTGCTGGTGATGTCCGCGACGCTGGAGACGGAAGCGGTCTCCCGACTGCTCGGCGGAGTGCCGGTGATCGAGGCGCCGGGCCGCCAGTTCCCGGTGGAACAGCGCTGGAGCGCCCCCGGAACGCTCGACCGGTTTCATCCGGCCCCCGCCGTTGCCCGCGCCTGCGCCGGACTCTACCGCGAAAAGGCCGGTGACATGCTGGTCTTTCTGCCCGGCATGGCGGAGATCGAAGCGACCCGGGCACTGCTGGAGACGATGCTGCCGGAGGAGGCGCTTCTGCTGCCGCTTCACGGTTCGCTCTCCCCCGCCGAACAGGATCGCGCGCTTCAGCCCGCCCCGCCGGGGCGGCGGAAGGTGGTGCTCGCCACCAACATCGCCGAAAGCAGTCTCACCATCGACGGGGTGACGCTGGTGGTCGATTCCGGATTGGAGCGAAGATTGCGCTATTCGCCCGCGGCGGGCATCTCCTTTCTCGATCTCGGGCGCATTTCGCAGGCGTCTGCCGCCCAGCGCAGCGGCCGGGCGGGACGGACCGCGCCCGGAACCGTCCTTCGGCTCTGGAGCGAACTCGAGCACCGCAGTCTGGAAGTGCGGACCCGGCCGGAGATTCTCGATGCCGATCTGGCCGGTTTCGCGCTGGAGCTGGCGGCATGGGGGGCCTCGCCCGCCGATCTCGCCTGGCTGGACCCGCCGCCGGAGGCGGGATTTGCCGCCGCGCGGAAACTGCTCACCGAACTCGGCGCCCTCGACCGGGAGGGGCAGCTTACGCCGCGCGGACGGAAACTTGCCTCGTTGCCGGTCCATCCCCGGCTGGGGATGATGCTGTTGCGCGCCGCCGAACTTGGACTTGCCCCGCTCGGCGCGGAACTTGCCGCGCTTCTGGAAGAACGTGACGTTCGCCGGAGCTTTTCCGGCGCCGATTTGCGCGAGCGGGTCGAACGGATGCGCCGCCACCCCGGGGAGTTCCGCAACCAGCTGGTGATCAAGCAGCAGCTTCTCTCGCTCCTCCGGGGTAAGGAGGAGAAAATTCCGGTGGAGAAGTGCGGACTTCTCACCGCGTTCGCCTATCCCGGCCGGATCGGCCGCGCCCGCGGCCGCCACAGCACCGGCTATCTGTTGAGCGGCGGCTCCGGCGCCCGGCTGGAGGAGGGGGATGCGCTCTGCCGCGAGGAGTTTCTCGCGGTCGCCCGCCTCGACGGCGCCGCCGGGCGCGAGGCGGTGATCCGGCTGGCGGCGCCGCTCGACGAAGAGGATCTGGAACTGCTGTTCGCCGATGGATTGACCACCCGCGTGACGGTGGAGTTCGATCCGGAGCGGGAACGCGCGGTCGCCCGGGAGGAGCTCCGGTTCGGCGCTCTGCTGCTCAAAAGCACTCCGGTGGAGCCGCCGCCCGGCGCACTGCCCCGCGCGGTGCTCGCTTCGGCGCTCGACCGGAAGCTGGAACTGCCGCCATTTGAGCAGAAGGCGGCACGGCGACTGCTGGAGCGGGTCCGCTACGCCGCGAAACAGGAGCCGGAACGCTATCCGGAGTGGTCGGAAGAGGCGTTCCGCCGGATTCTGCCGGAGCTTGCCGCGCCCTATTTCCCGGAGGTGCGGAGCTTCTCCGATCTCGCCCGCGCCGATTTTCTCACAGTTCTGCGCACGGAGCTCGGCCCGGAACGGTTGCGCGAGCTCGACCGCGATTATCCGGAAAACTTCACTTCGCCTGCCGGTGCCGCCCACAAGATCGACTACTCCGGCGTGGAGCCGACTCTGCCGGTCCGGGTGCAGGAGATGTACGGCGTGCAGGTGCATCCGGTGCTGGGCCGTTCCCGTCGGCCGTTGCGGGTGGAACTGCTCTCGCCCGCCGGGCGTCCGGTTCAGGTCACCACCGATCTGCCCGGATTCTGGCGGGGGAACTGGCCACTGGTCCGCAAGGAGATGAAGGGGCGCTACCCCAAGCACTTCTGGCCGGAGAACCCCGCGGAGGCGCTCCCCACCACCCGCACCCGGGCGAAGATGGAGCAGGAGAGGCGGTGAAGGGGGGCGGAAGGCTCCTTCGCGTTTGATTTTTTCCTGTTTTTTACCCTTTGGGCGCTTGCAGAGAGCGGCATGAAATGCTAACTTTACCGGATATGGGAAATGCAAGCCGGTAACGGCTCCTGCCGCCGCCGGGGGAACATCAAACAGGGAGCAGGGATGAAGATTGCAGTCTGTATCAAGCAGGTGCCGGGAACCACGCAGGTGGAGGTCGACCCGGTCACCGGCACGCTGAAACGGGACGGCGTTGAGTCCAAACTCAATCCGTACGACCTCTACGCGCTGGAAACGGCGCTCCGGCTCAAGGAACAGCTCGGGGCCGAAATCACCGCGCTCACCATGGGGCCGCCGCAGGCGGAGGAGATTCTGCGCGAAGCGTACATGATGGGCGTCGACGACGCGGTGCTGGTTTCCGACCGGAAATTCGCCGGGGCCGACGTGCTCGCCACCAGTTACGCGATCAGTCAGGCGTTGCGGGCGGCCGGTCCGTTCGACCTCATCATCTGCGGCCGCCAGACCACCGACGGGGATACCGCGCAGGTGGGGGCGGAGCTGGCGGAATTCCTCGGAATTCCCCACGTGGCGAACGTCATCCGCATCGAAGGCGCGAACCGGGCGGAGCTCATCCTCCGCTGTGACCTGCCGCTGGAAGAGGTGACGCTGGCTCTGCCGCTGCCCGCCCTCATCTGCGTGGAGAAGAACGTCGGCGAACCGCGGCTGCCCTCCTACCGGCTCAAACTGGCGACCGCCGGGGCGGAGATCCGCCGTCTCTCGCTGGCCGATCTGCCCGACAGCGACGAGAACCACTACGGGCTGAACGGTTCGCCGACGCAGGTGATCCGCATCTTCCCGCCGGAGACCGGGGGGGAGCGCGAAATCTGGGAGGGGAGCGGTCCGGAACTGGCCGGAAAGCTCTACTCGTACCTTGCCGATCACAAATTCCTGCAGCAGCCGAGGTAGTTCAAAATGGCGCGAATCGTTGTAAACATGGCAAACCTCGACCCGGCGCGGGCGAAGGCGATCGTCGAAATCTGTCCGTTCGGCGCAATGGAGTATGTCGACGGCAAGATCATCATCAACGGCAGCTGCCGGATGTGCCGGCTCTGCCTCAAGCGCGACACCGGCGGGGCGATCCGGTTCGAGGACACCCCGCGCCCGGTGATCGACAAGTCGAAGTGGAAGGGCATCGCAGTCTACGCCGAACTCTCCGGCGGCGCGCTTCACCCGGTTTCGCTCGAACTGCTCGGCAAGGCGCGGGAACTCGCCGCCAAAGTCGGGCAGGAGGTCTATGCGGTGCTGCCCGGCGCCGCCTGCGACGCGGCCGCGAAACAGCTGGTCGCCTACGGCGCCGACCGCGTGTACGTCTACGAGCATCCGGAGCTGGAGAACTTCCGCATCGAACCCTACAGCGCGGTGATCGAGGATTTCATCGTCAAGGTTCATCCGGCGGTGCTTCTCGCGGGCGGCACTCCGATCGGCCGGACGCTGGCGCCGCGGCTGGCGGCCCGTTTCCGCACCGGACTCACCGCCGACTGCACGGTGCTGGATATCAAGGAGAACACCGATCTCGAACAGATCCGTCCCGCCTTCGGCGGCAACATCATGGCGCACATCAACACCCCCAACCACCGGCCGCAGTTCGCGACGGTGCGCTACAAGATCTTCGCGCTGCCGGAGCCGGTGGAGAATCCCTCCGGCGTGATCGAGCACTGCTCCGTCGAGCCGTCGAAGCTGGTGAGCGACATCCGGGTGGTCGCGGTCGAACCGAAGTCGCCCGAGGTGGGGATCGAGGAGGCCGAAGTGATCGTCGCCGTCGGCCGCGGTGTCAAGAAGCAGGAGGATCTGGAACTCTTCCGGCGGCTCGCGGCGAAGCTCAACGGCCAGCTCGCCGGAACCCGCTGCCTGGTTGAGAACGGCTGGCTCGACCACCGCTGTCAGATCGGACTCTCCGGGCGGACGGTCAGTCCGAAGCTGATCCTCTGCTGCGGCATCTCCGGTTCGGTGCAGTTCGTGGCGGGGATGAAGGGTGCGGAAAAGATCATCGCCGTCAACACCGATCCTGCCGCTCCGATTTTCAACGTCGCCCACATCGGAATCGTCGGCGACCTGTACGAAGTTCTGCCGAGACTGGAGACTCTGATTGCCGAGGGAGGCGCGCGCTGAAATGGAATTTACGAAGATCACTCCTGAAATGCTTGCCGAAATCCGCGGTCTCGCCGAAGAGGTGATTCCCGGTCCGGAGATTCACGACGATTTCTGCCACGATGAACTCGCCGGAATCCACTGCCGCCCCGAGGTGCTGGTGCGGGCCCGTTCGACCGAAGAGGTTTCGCGTGTGATGAAATATGCGTATGAGCACCATGTGCCGGTCACGCCCCGGGGGCAGGGCACCGGTCTGGTCGGCGGCTCTGTCGCCCGCTGCGGCGGAATCATGCTCGACCTCTCGAAGATGAACCGGGTGCTCGAAGTGGATGAGGAGAACCTGACGCTGACGCTGGAACCGGGGGTGCTCCTGATGGAGATCGCCGCGCTGGTCGAGCCGATGGGGCTCTTCTACCCGCCGGATCCCGGTGAGAAGTCCGCGACGATCGGCGGCAACATCAGCACCAACGCCGGCGGCATGCGCGCGGTGAAATACGGCGTCACCCGCGACTACGTGCGCGGTCTGGAGGTGGTTCTGCCCGACGGCCGGGTGATCGAACTCGGCGGCAAGGTGGTCAAAAACAGCTCCGGTTACAGTCTGCTCAATCTGATCGTCGGCTCCGAAGGGACGCTCGGAATCGTCACCAAGGCGATTCTGCGTCTTCTGCCTTTGCCGCGCAAGGCGATCAGTCTGCTGGTGCCGTTCCCGGACCTCGCTTCGGCGATCGAAACGGTGCCGCTCATCATCAAATCGAAGGCGATTCCGACCGCGATCGAATTTATGGAGAAATCGGTGATTCTGGCGGCGGAGGAGTTTCTCGGCCGGGCCTATCCGGATAAGAGCGCCGACGCCTATTTATTGCTGACCTTCGACGGGAACAGCCGCGAGGAGATCGAGTCCGCCTATGACGCGGTCGCCAAGACCTGCATCGACAACGGCGCGCTCGACGTGCTCATCTCCAACACGCCCGAGCGGAACGAATCGATCTGGAAGGCGCGCGGCGCCTTCCTCGAGGCGATCAAGAGTTCGACCACCGAAATGGATGAGTGCGATGTGGTGGTGCCGCGCCGCCGGGTGGCGGATTTCATCAAGTTTTCTGCCTCGCTCGAAGAGAGATACGGCGCGCGGATCCGCAGTTTCGGCCACGCCGGCGACGGCAATCTGCACATCTACGTGCTCCGCGACGACCTGCCGGAGGAGAAGTGGAAATCGACCCTGTCGGCGGTCTTCCGCGAACTCTACGACAAGGCGCGCGAATTCGGCGGGCAGGTTTCGGGCGAACACGGCATCGGCTACGTCAAACAGCCCTACCTGGTCGAGTCGCTCGGCGATGACCTCATCGAACTCATGGCCGGAATCAAGAAGGTGTTCGACCCGACCGGGATCCTCAACCCCGGCAAGGTCTGCACCCGCGGCTAGAGGCCGCGTTGTCCGGCGCGGCGGGATTTACCGGAAGACCTGGTTCAGGAGTCCGGCGAACCGCCGCGGCCGGGCGAGATTGTCGATCCATTTGCGGGCGAGGCGCATCCGGAAGAACGGCGAGCGCCCGAAGGTGAAGTCGAGCAGCCGGACCGCCCGGTGCATGTCGGCAAATTCGACCCGTTTCCGGTCGCGGGCGACGGCGAAGGCGGCGGCCATCGCGAAGGCGCACGGCGCGCTGTGCAGCAGATGGCGCAAGCCGGTCACGTAGTCGAAGCGCTGGATCTTCGTCCCGCAGAAGTGCATCGAATCGAGCTTGCCGAAGAAGAACATCTCAAAGACCGCAACCGCTTCCGGGGAGAATTCCGGAACGCGCCCGACGGCGGGGAAGAGCAGCATCGACACCGGCGGGGCCGCCGGATTGAGTTCAGTGAGCGCCCCGACGCCGGAGAAGACGCGCAGATGGCTCAGGGCCCGCCGCAGGCGCCGCGAGAGCGCCGCATCCTCGGGGCGGTCGTCGCGCAGGTAGCCGCAGAGCAGACTGCGGAATTCGGAGCGGACGAGCGCGTCGCACCGGCCGCGGCCGAGTTCCCGCTCCAGCTCCGGCCGCGCTTTCTCCACGAATGCGGCGAGGTCGGCGGCGAACTCTTCATCTGCATTCTGAATGGCGCCGAACATCTCCTTGCGGTCGTGGAAATCGAGGATTCTGGCGGCGGCGTAGAGCCGCAGTTTGAGCGGCAGTTCCCGGTTGCGGAGCAGTTGCCGGAATCCGGCGTGCACCAGCCGCACCTTTCCCAGCGGCGCCGGGTTGGCGCGGGAGTAGATGCAGTCGTTGACGCCGCGCCGGAGCCCGAGCTGACGGGCGAAACGGAGGATCTCGTCGGTCCGTTCCCCGAGCGGAGTTCCGCCGGGGAGCCCGACCGAGGGGCAGATGAAGCGGAGTTCCGCCGAAAGCCCGCCATCCGCCCACGGCTGGATGTGGAGCGGAAAAATCCGGCAGCTCAGCGGTTTGGCCGCCATGCCGTGCCGCTTGTGAATGGCGCAGAGGCGGCCGTCGGCGAAGACGCACCGCCCGTCGCTCCCCTTGCGCATGACGAATTCGCCGGGGCGGTCACTCGAGGGGGTGAAACACTCCTCGAACGTCTTCGGAGTCCCCGGCACGGCGAGGCACATGATCGCTTCCGCCTCCTCCTGCGTGGCCTGCACCTCAAAGAGGGTGCAGCAGCCGGTTTCGCAGTTGAGGCAGTGGGCGGTCTGCTCCGGATTGAGAGCGACGGAACGGCCGGTCATGATCAGGGTTTGACGTTCCATTCGCCCCGGGCGTTCTGAATCGGAATGCCGGAGGGCGCGCGTTCGGCCATGCGGGCGGCGAACCGTTCGCCGACGAATTCCGGCGTGCTGTTCTGCCGGCGGGCGATGTTGGTGAAGATGGTAGTGCGGTCGGCGTTTTCCGCCTCGACCAGCTTCTTCAGCTCGGCGCTGACTTTGGTGTCATCGGCACGCAGTTCGAGGAAGCCGCGGTTGTTTTCGCCGATCAGCTTCTCCTTGAGGGCCGAATTGAGCGCGGCACGGCGCTCGGCGAACCGCTTGCGACGGAGAGTGCGCTCGTCGTTGGCGGTGCTCTTCTGCGCCGGGGCGGGGGCGGCGATCTCTTCGGCGATCGCCTGATCCACCTTGACGTTCAGATTGACGTCGACGGTGACCTGAACCGGCTTGACGGTGATCTCATTCTGCGTTTTGATCGTGGGGGTGCATCCCGCCGCGGCGGCGAGAACGAACAGGGGGATGGTCCGATAAAATTTCATGTCCTTTTCTCCTTTAGATGATGGATTGCAGCCGTTTGTTTAAATTGAGCAGAAGGTTCAATGGAACCCTCGTATTGATGTTGAGCTGGATTCCCTGAAAATGGGCTTTGACTGTGGGGTCGCGCCGGAGCTCGCCGCTCTCCTCGTCGTAGCCGAAGGGGAGGGGGCCGACGGGCTGGCCATCGAACTGAAGCGAAATCACCAGCTGGTCCGCCTCGGTCTGCAGGTGGAATTTCACCCAGTTGTAGTTGAAGTCGCGGAGCGCTTCCGACGCGAATTCAAGCTGGGTCTGTTTCAGGACCGCGCCGCCGCCGGCGAGCAGTTTATCCGGCTCGGAGACTGCGATGTGGCTCTCGGTGCCCGGACGCGAATAGAGATAACTGCGGTCGAAGAAGAAGCCCCGTTTCCGGTCGAACCGCACCGGGAGTTTCCCGAAGACGGTGCCGTCTCCGACCGTTCCGGCGGGGGCGATGCCGAGTTCGAGCAGCATGGTGGCGAGGTTGATGTTTTCGCAATAGAAGGTGGTGTTCCACACCTGCTGATTGGTGCGGAGCCGGAGTGGTCGCATGTAGAGTTCGCCGCCGCACCAGTGGAATCCGGCGTTTTCGATGGTCACCTGCGAGGTGGATTCAATTTCAAAATGTACCTCAAGATCGGTGATGTTGATCTTGCCCGCCCGGATTTTTGCAATTTTGAGCCTCTGCGCCGGCGGAGTGGTCAGCTTGAAGAGATCGTCGAACCGGAGGTCGAGCGAGAGACCGGAGAGTTCCAGATCGGAATCCGGCATCCGGAAGAAGCCGTTCCGGAGCATGACCTGCAAGCCGGTGGTGAGTTTGCCGTTCTCCAGCCGCACGGCGCCGCCGAGCGAGAGCGAAGCATTGGCCGCGGCGTCGCCGAGCGAGGGAACGTAATCCCCCAGCCGGAGCGGCTTGTCGGGCGTGTAGGTCGGCAGATTGAATTCGAAGAGCATTTCGGGCGTCGCTCCGCTCTTGGGCTCGAAGGTGCCGCGGAAGTTGAGCTGCGCCTTCGGCGCGAGCGGTGAACGGCAGGTCCCCGCGAGCAGGAAGTCGCGCCCTCTGAGCTGGATGGTGCTCGAAACCGAACCGATTTTCGAGCGGTCCAGCTGGATGCTCCCCGCGGTCAGTGTGCCGGGATTGGTTTCGGTCGGCGGCAGCGGCAGGGTGAAGGCGATCTCCCGCATGGCCAGCTTCTGCGCCGCATTGTCGATGGTGATGCCGCTGCCGGAGAGCAGGAAGAGGCCGCCGGCGCGATAGAGGCGCAGCAGCGGAGCCTTGAGCGTGCATCCGTAGGCTTCGGCGATGATTTTCCCGGTGGTGAGTTCCGCGTCGGCGATACGGATGGCGTCGGCGGAACCGGCGAGCGAAAGTTTCCACTCGATCGGCGCTTCGGCGGCCACGTTGACCCCGGAGGCGGTGAACGCGGGGAAGGGGAGCGAGCCGGACGCAACCGCGCTGACGAGATTGTCCTGCTTGTTCCAGCGCAGACTGAACCGCTGTTCCCCGGTGATCGGCCGTTCAAAATGGAGCGGAAGCGTGGTGTCCTTCGGCAAATCAAGCATGAAGTGGCTGAAGCCGGCAAGTTCGATCTGGTCGCTCGTGATTCCGGCGGAGAGGTCGAGGTCGAATTTCAACGTGCCTTCCGGATGGATTCCGGTCAATCCGGTGAGCGCTTCGAGGCGCAGTTTCGTACGGGTTTTGGCCGTGAGTTTGCCGGTGGTGCGGTCGAAATCGAGCTGCAGATAGAGATTCTGGCCGCGCGGCGAGAGCGTGAGCTGGGCTTCGATCTTGTTCCAGGCGGGATCTTGCGGGGTGATGACCGCTTCAATCGGGATCAGCAGTACGCGCCCTTCATAGTCGAGCCGGAGCCGCATTTCACGGAGCGTGATGCGCCGGATGATGACCTGCCCGGCGGATTTTTCCTCCGGCGGAACGGTGGCCGCTTCCGGCTTCTCTGCCGATTGGGCGAGGGCCTGCTGCAGGCGGTCGAGGCTGACGCCGGAGAGTGCGAATTTGCCGTTGCTCCAGCGCACGCCGATTTCGGCGCCGCTCAGCGTCAGGTTTTCGACGCGGAGCATCTCTTTTCCGTCGCGGGGCAGGCGGGGCGCGTAGTCCGCCCGAATTGAATCGACCGAGAGAATGCCGCCTTCGGCATCGGTGAGCCGGAATCCCTCCAGGTCGGCACCGGTGAGGCCGATCCGGCGGATTTTGAGCTCGACCTTCTCCTGGCCGAAGCTGCGGCCAAGCTGCGGAACGAGCCGGGTGGCGAGCCAGTCCGGCAGATACCAGTGCCAGGCGATCAGCCCGGCCGCGGTGCCGGCGAGCAGGAGAAGTACGATAAGAAACAGGAGAATCAGCAGAATTCTCCGGAACAGTCTGGCTTTTTTACCCATAACACTATTTCCCTATGCAGAAACGGCTGAAAATATGATCGAGAATATCCGGCTCCACACTCCGGCCGGTGATGGCGCCGACCAGGCGGCGCGCCTCCCTCAGCTGGGCGGAGGCGATCTCAAAATCGCCGGATTCAACGTTGCGGACCGCTTCCGGAAGCTGTGCAAGCGCCTCCCGGAGCAGGGCCGCGTGGCGGGCGTTGACCGCCACTTCCGGTTCCGCCGGATGCGGGTCGTGCACCGCCGCGGCGGCGAAGGCGTCAAGCAGGGCATCCAATCCGGTGCCGGTTTTCGCCGAGAGCTTCACCACCGGGCCCGGAAGTTCCGGGAGTTCCCGCTCCGGAACGAGATCGATCTTGTTCCAGACGACGATTCTCCCGGGGGGCGCGGAGCGTTCCATTTCGGCGAGTTCCTCGTCGAGTTGTTCCGCCGAGGCGTCGAGCAACCAGAAGGTGATGCGGGCCGCGGCGATGGAGCGGCGGCTCCGCTCGACCCCCTCCTGTTCGATCGGGTCGTCGCTCCGGCGCAGTCCGGCGGTGTCGGTGAGCCGCACCGGCAGGCCGCGGAGCACGGTCGAAACTTCGACGGTGTCCCGGGTCGTCCCCGGAATCGCCGTGACGATCGCCCGGTCGTAGCCGACCAGCCGGTTGAGCAGACTGGACTTCCCGGCATTGGGCCGCCCGGCGAGGACCAGACTGACGCCGTCGCGGAGCGTCGTGCCGAGTTCTCGGGTTTCCAGAAGAGCCTGGAGTTCGGCGGCGACGGCGTTGATCTTCGCCGCGACATCCGGATCCCACGCCAGCTCCTCTTCCGGGAAATCGAGGTGGGATTCACACTCCGCCCGGAGTTCGTTCAGTTTCTCCCAGACCGCGTCGAGGCGATGGCTGAGCGAGCCGGCCAGCTGGCGTTCGGCGACGTTCAACGCCTGCTCGCTGCCGGCGCCGATCACATCGGCGACCGCTTCGGCCTGAACGAGATCCATCTTGCCGTTGACGAAGGCGCGGAAGGTGAACTCCCCCGGCTCCGCCATCCGGCAGCCGGAGGCGAGCAGCAGCCGGAGCAGTGCATCCGCCACGGCTGCTCCGCCGTGGCAGTGAAGCTCCACCACATCGTCACCGGTGTAGCTGGCGGGGGCCTTCATGTAGACGGCGAGCGCGCTGTCGCTGCCGGCGCGGCCGAGTAGCATCTTCCTGGCATTTGCCGCGGAGAGCGGCGTCTTGCCGTGCCACACCCGGTTGCCGATGGCGAGGGCGTCGGGGCCGGAGATGCGGAGGATGGAAATCGCTCCGCCGATTCCGGTCGCGGGCGCCGCGATGTTGTCACTGGTATTCATCATGTCATACAATAGCACCAAAGGGGTGCAAATACCAGTGTCGGAGCCGCTTTTTCCGCGACTTGACAAGGAAAAAAGGACAGGTTATATTACCATTGGAAATGGGGCGGCGGAACTCTTTTTCCGCCGGCGGAGAGTTCAGCAAGCGTGAAAGGAGCAAAATCATGGGATTGGTGAAGATTACCGGTGCGCGGGTCCTGATGCGTCGAATCGTGACGCTGGTGGTTCTGGTGATTCTGGCGATCGGAGCATGGTGGTGCTGGCAGAATCGCGACTGGCTGATCTACAAGGCGCAACGTCAGTACGACCGGCAGGCCTACGGGCTGAACTGGAAGACCGACATCAGCACCGCCGGCGACAAGGCGCGCCGCGAGAAGAAGCAGATCATGATCGCCTTTCTCAAAGAGGGACATGCGGACAGTGACCGGCTCAAGAGATCGATCTTTCCTGATCCCGGCTTCAAGGTTGTGGAAAACAACTACGTGCTGCTGCTGGTGGACTATCCGCAGGATACCTCGAAGATGTCGGCGCGCGAGAAGGCGTTCTGCGATGAGTTGATCAAGCGTTATGCGGTGGACCGGTTTGCCGTCTTTCTGGTGGCGGAGCCGAAGGAGGGGGGGCAGCAGGAGCTGCGCCGTTTCACCTATGCCGGAGAGCGTCCGCGGACACTGCTGGACAAGCTGGCCGGCGGCCGTTTCATTGCGAAGGAGGCGGTGGACAGCACGCCGCAGATGAAGAGCCTCGACGTGCCGGACGTCTCGAAATTGAAGGAGCTGGTTCCGGGGGAAGGCACCATCACGGTCGGGGAGGATCCCGCCGCGGCACCGGAGAAAAAGCAGGGCACCATCACGGTCGGGGAGGAGCCGGCCGCGCAGTAGCTCTCACAAATTGAATGATTTTTCTGAGCGACGGCTTTCGGAATGAGTTCCGGAGGCCGTCGGTGTTTTTCGCTGCAGTTATTTTTCCGGAATGTGGATGAGGCTGGAGAAGCGGTGGAGGAATCGGCGGGTTCGCCAGACGCTGAGATCGGGGATTCCGGTGAGCCGTTTGTACAGAAACAGCAACGGATAGAGGAAAATCTCCTCCGGATATTTCAGCAGGTAACCGGTCAGCTTGCGGAATCGACGGGGGGAGTTCCCGTTGCCGGTCAGCAGCATCAAAAAGAGGCGGAACCGCATCGGTTTGAGTCCGGCATGCCGGGAGCAGGGCAGAGCGCATTGCCCTTTTGTTTCCGCGAGGGCGGTTTCCGCCATGGCCAGATGGGTTTCGAATCGGGTGAAATACAGATTTCTCCTCCGGAATTCTGCATCGGACAACGTGGCCTGACCGGAACGGATTCTCCAGAAAGAGAGTATTTCCGGCAGGTAGACCACGTTGGAGAAGAGTCCCGCTTTCATGTCCCACAAAAAGTCTCCCATCGGGCCGAAGTTGCAGGGGAAATTACCGGTCTCTCTGAGCAGAGAACTGCGGAAGAGGACCTGGGTGATGGAGGGATAAACGGTATCTCCGGCCAGAGCGCGTAGGCCGTCGTATGGAGCCATGCGCAGATGCAGCCGGTCCTCCGGATAATCGATGAAAAGAGATGTGTGGGAGGCGTCAGCGGCGACCCCCTTCCCGGATTCGTCGATGAAGCCCAACGCGGAGTGGCAGAGGGAACATTGCGGAAACCGTTCCAGCGCATCGACCATTTTTTCCAGACAGTCATCGGTCATGGAGTCGTCGCTGGTGGCGATGTAGACATATTCGCCCCGGATCTGTTCCAGACAGAAGTTCCAGCTCTGATAGAGGCCGGGAGGAACCTGCCATGCGCGGATGCGTGGATCGCGGTCGGCGAATTGTTTCAGAAACTCCCAGGAGCCGTCGGAGGAGAAACTGTCGGCGATGATGAGTTCCCAGTCGGAAAGGGTCTGCGACAGAATGGAGCGCATCCGCTCTTTCAGAAAGGGAAAGGTGTTCAGATTGGGCAGCAGAATGGATACTTTCGGCATTATTTTCTCTCTGACGTAAAAAGACTGATTCTGAAGGCAAGAAAAATTTGTATTATTGAATGATGCATTTGAGCTGAAAGAAAAAAATTATATACAACTGTATATTTTATTCTTTACACATAAATAATTTAAGAGCTTATCAACTAATAAATTGATTTTAATAGCTCCTTGTGCTATATTATCTTCACGCAAAAACAATGGAGGTAAA
>ENA-UEQW01000219-UEQW01000219.1-human-gut-metagenome-genome-assembly--contig:-NODE-219-length-57215-cov-5.219364_pt1 | contig 57215 bp, 55 predicted proteins | sample MGYA00242947_ERZ507947 | MGnify/ENA primary metagenome ERZ507947 (study PRJEB26167, sample SAMN06115421) | human gut metagenome | host: Homo sapiens | place: China:Guizhou | collected 2015-03-17... | reverse complement strand
GCTGGAAAAGGATGTGCACATCTATTACCTCTGCGAAACCGGCAGCGAGGATGCCATCATCACAAAGCTGCTGGATCACTACGCCGCCGAGAGCGGGCACCTGAGCTGGGAACAGAAGGACCCCACCCTGTACCCCACCTTTGCCGCAAAGTACGGTGCGGAGAATGTTTCCACCGGCAGTCTGATCGTCACCTGCGGGGAGAACAGCACCGTGCTGGATGCCGCCGACCTGTACGAGTACGACTACACCGACTACTACACCACCGGCTCTGCCAGTGTGACTTTTGGCGGCGAAAAGCAGATCACCTCTGCCATTTATAAGCTTACCGCAGCCGGACAGAGCCACGCCTACTATACCACCAACCACGGCGAGCAGACCCTGACCGACTCCCTGACCGATGCGCTGGACGCCCAGAATATCGACGCCCAGCCGCTGGATCTGCTCACGAACACCATCCCGGAGGACTGCAATCTGCTTATCATCAACGCGCCCACCAGCGATTTTACCGCAGGGGACGGCCTTGTGGACGAGATCAGCCAGCTGCAAGATTATCTGACGGCGGGCGGCAAGCTGCTTTTGACCAGCAGCGTCTACGCCCAGACCCCGCAGCTGGATGCTGTGCTTTCGCAGTTTGGCCTTGCCCGCGCAGAGGGCATGGTGGTGGAGGGCGACAGCAGCAAGGCACTGTATAACTCTGCATGGTCGCTGCTGCCGGACTACGGCACGCCCACCGAGAGCACCGCGCTGAACGGTGTGAACACCAGCACCCATGTCATGCTGTCGGTGGCGCAGGGCATCACGGTCACCGAGACTGAGGATGTCACCGCCGAGCCGCTGCTGAACAGCTCCTCCGCTGCCTATGCCAAAGCCGACATCAACGACCTTACCACCATGGAGCGGGAGGACGGGGACGCAGAAGGTCCCTTTGCACTGGCAGTCTGGGCGCGCAGCGAGGATACCGGTGCCGAGGTCCTCTGGATCGGCTGTCCCAATATGGATAACGAGCAGCTCTATCAGTCCATGCCCGGCAACCTGACCTTTTTGCAGGGCTGCGCCGCCTCGCTGGTGGGGCAGGATGTCCTTGTGGACACCAAGGCGCTGGAAGCCGAGCCCATCACGGTGGCAGGCTCTACCGCCGCTGCACTGGGACTGACCTTTGTGTTCGTGCTCCCGGCGGCGGTGCTCATTGCCGGGGCAGTGGTGGTGCTGCTGCGCCGCCGCAGATAAGGAGACCGCCATGAAAACAAAACAGCGTGCCCTGCTGGCGCTGCTGGCAGCGGCAGTGCTGCTGGGCGCGGCACTGTGGGCGGTGACCCGCAGCAATGAAAAAGCCGAGCAGGCTGCCAGCGCCGCCGCCGAGGGCAGCATCCCCCTTTCCAGCTTTGCCGCCGAGGACTTGGAGCAGATCGAGTACACCTATAACGGCCAGACCTACACCCTGCAATATTCCGGCGGCAGCTGGCAGTTGGCACAGGACCCTGCCTATCATCTGGACGAGAGCGCCTGCAATACCATGCGCACCGCCCTGATGGCACTGAATGCCAAGCGCAGCCTGACACCGCAGGCAGGGGAGGACTACGAGCTGGACAGCCCGCAGCTCACCGTTACGGTCACGGCGGCAGGGCAGAGCACCACTCTGACCTTCGGGGCAGAGAACCCGGTCACCGGGGATCTCTATGTGCAAAAAGCCGGGGACGATGCCATCTACACCGTCAGCGGCAACAAAGCCGCCTGTTTCCAGCTGGATAAGGCCGGGCTTTTCGGCAGCTTCTGCCCCACAGGGCTTACGGCTTCTGCCATTACGCAGGTAGCCTACACGCTGGCTGACGGCACCTCCGTCACCCTGAACGCCGTCAGCGAGCCGACCGAAAGTGCCGACAGCGTCTCTTCCTCTGCCTACGAGACAGTGTGGCGGCTGGCTTCTGACCCCACTGCCAGCCTTGCACAGGACAAGGTGCAAAGCCTGCTGTCTGCCCTGTGCACCTATGCCACCGCTCAAACTACGGACGCGGATCTTGCCGCCTGTGGTTTTGATGCACCGGTATTCACCGCCGCAGTCACCAGCGAGGATGGCTCCACCGTGCAGCTGGCCTACGCCTGCGGCACGGACGGGTGGTATCTGCAGGTGGAAGGGGAACCTTCGGTATACACAGTGGATACCAGCACTGTACAGGCGCTTCTGCTGACCGAAAACGACCTGAAAACGCAGGAATAATTGCTTTGATACGCTGCACCGAAACCAAGGTGCAGCGTATATTTTTTGGCATCTTTTTATAAAGTTTCGGCAAACATTGGCAGAGTGATTGACAATCCGACTGTGATTGTTTATTATAAACCGTGACAGGGTAAGTCCGCTGCGCAAAATCATGCTGCTGCGCGGGGCAGACTGCCCCTTATACGCAAAAAAGATGGGGCAGGCTCCCTGTCTTTTTTCGTATCTGAGAACAAGGAGGATAACATATAAAATGGACAACTCGGTGGTCGTTTCACTGCGGGATATCGTAGTGGAATTTGACGGTCAGCGCATTCTGGATGGGCTGGATCTGGATATCCATGATAAGGAGTTCGTGACGCTGCTCGGGTCCTCCGGCTGCGGCAAAACCACCACCCTGCGCCTGATCGCAGGCTTTCTGGAGCCGAACGCCGGCAAGGTGCTGCTGAAAGGGGAGGACATTACCGGTGTGCCGCCCTACAAGCGCCCGGTGAATACCGTGTTCCAGAAATACGCGCTGTTCCCGCACCTGAACGTGTTCGAGAACGTGGCCTTTGGTCTGCGGCTCAAAAAGCTGGACGAGGACACCATCCGCCGCAAGGTGCGCGATATGCTGGAGGTCGTGGGCTTAAAGGGCTTCGAGCGCCGCAGCATCAGCCAGATGTCCGGCGGTCAGCAGCAGCGTGTGGCCATTGCCCGCAGTCTGGTCAACGAGCCGGAGATCCTGCTGCTGGACGAGCCGCTGGGTGCACTGGATCTGAAGCTGCGCAAGGAGATGCAGCTGGAACTCAAGCGGCTGCAGCGCGAGATGAACATCACCTTTATCTATGTCACCCACGATCAGGAGGAAGCGCTTACCATGTCCGATACCGTCGTGGTCATGAACGGCGGCAAGGTGCAGCAGATCGGCACCCCGGAGGATATCTACAACGAGCCGAAGAATGCCTTTGTGGCGGACTTCATCGGCGAGAGCAATATCCTCAACGGCACGATGGTCCGCGACAGGGTCGTGAAAATGTACGGCAAGGAATTCCCCTGCGTGGACGGCGGCTTCGCCGAAAATGAACCGGTGGACGTGGTCATTCGCCCGGAGGATATCGACATCGTGCCGGTGGAGCAGGGCCAGTTGGTAGGCACTGTCACCAACGTGACGTTCAAGGGGATGCAATATGATATCATCGTGGATTTCCGCGGCTTCAAGTGGTTGATTCAAACCACCGATCACTCTCCGGTGGGTGCCCGTATCGGCGTGAAGATTGATCCCGAGGGTTTCCACATTATGAAGAAGAGCGAGTATTCCGGTATGTTCGGCGACTATTCCTCTTACTCCGAGGAATACGAGGAACTGGCGGACGCCGGTGCTGAGCCGGAAGAGGAGGAGAGCGAGGATGAAGAGTAAGCTCTCCCGTTTCGCCGTGCCCTATGTGGTGTGGATGGCTATTTTTGTAGTAGCCCCCATTGTCATTATGGTGGTGTATGCCTTTGCCGGCAGCGAGGGCGGCTTCACGCTGGACAACTTTGTCCAGATGGGCGGTTACGCTGCTGTGTTCGGCCGTTCCTTCAAGCTGGCGCTGATTGCCACGGCTATCTGCCTGCTGTTGGGCTATCCTGTGGCGTACCTTCTCAGCCGGGAGGGCGAGCGCTTCCGCCGCACGGCCATGGTACTGATCATGCTGCCCATGTGGATGAACTTCCTGCTGCGGACCTACTCCTGGATGACCATCCTGGAGAACAACGGCCTGCTGAACCAGCTGTTCCAGAAGCTGGGTATCATTGCCCTGTACAACCATCTGACAGGCAGCAGCCTGGAGTATTTTACCATGATCGACACCCAGGGCGCTGTGGTGCTGGGTATGGTCTATAACTACCTACCCTTTATGATCCTGCCTATCTACTCTGTGATTTGCAAGCTGGATTACTCCCTGCTGGAGGCAGCCCGCGACCTGGGGGCCAACACCGTCACGGTGTTCCGCAAGGTCATCCTGCCCCTGAGCCTGCCGGGCGTGCTGTCCGGCATCACCATGGTGTTCGTGCCCTCTGTGTCTACGTTCGCCATCAGCCGTATGCTGGGCGGCGGCACGGAGCTGTTGCTGGGCGACCTGATCGAACGGCAGTTCCTGGGCGGGGCGTATAACCCGCAGCTGGGCGCGGCTATTTCCCTGGTGATGATGCTGATCGTCGTTGTCTGTATGCTGGTGATGAACCGCTTTGGCGAGGGCGAGGAACAGGCGGTGATGCTATGAGACAGAGAAAGGGCAACTCCGTCGGCGATCGCCTGCTGATGATTCTGGTGGGCCTGTTCCTGTACGCACCCATCATCATCCTGATCGTCTTTTCCTTCAACGCCGGCAACAGCTCCAGCGTGTGGAAGGGCTTTTCCCTCCACTGGTACGCCGAGCTGCTGAACGACCGGCTCATTATGCACAGCGTGTATACCACGCTGCTGGTATCCCTGCTGGCTACCGTCATCGCCACCGTGGCGGGCACCTTTGCCGCTATCGGCTTTTACGGTATGCGACGCCGGGCGCGCACCGGGCTGATGGCCGTGAACAACATCCCCATGATGAATGCAGACATCGTCACCGGCGTCAGCCTGTGCCTGCTGTTCGTGGTATTCTTCAACGGCTGGCACAGCTTCGCCGTGTGGGTCAACGGTTGGCAGTCCCTGGTGGTGTTGCCTGAGCGACTGACCCTGGGTTTCGGCACACTGTTGATCGCCCACATCTGCTTCAACATCCCCTACGTCATTTTGTCCGTGGGGCCCAAGTTACGGCAGATGGACCGCAATTTGGTCGATGCGGCCCAGGACTTGGGCTGCACCTGGATGCAGGCCTTCTGGAAGGTCATCATTCCGGAGATCAAGCCCGGTATCGTCTCCGGTGCGCTGACGGCTTTCACTATGTCCATCGATGATTTCATCATCAGCTACTTCACGGCGGGTACGTCCTCCTCCACGTTGGCCATGACCATCTACGGCATGACCAAAAAGCGCGTCAGCCCGGAGATCAACGCCGTGTCCACGCTGCTGTTCGTCACGGTCATCATCCTGCTGGCCATCATCAACCTGCGGGAGAACCATGCCGAGCATCACCGCAATGTCCATCATGAGAGCGCTACGTTCGCTCCTGCGCCGAAGAAATATCCCGGATTGGGCAAGAAGATCGCCGCAGGCGCTATGGCCTGTGTGCTGTTGGCGGTACTGATCGTCACCGGTGCCGCGGCCCGCAGCGAGCGCGTGGTCAATGTGTGCTCCTGGGGCGAGTATATCGACGAGTCCCTGATCACCGAATTCGAGGAGAAGACCGGCATCCGTGTGAACTACCAGACCGCCGAGAGCAACGAGGCGCTGTACTCCCTTATCAAGATGGGCGGCGCGGACTTCGATGTGATCGTACCCTCCGACTATATGATCGCCCGGCTGATCCAGGAGGATATGCTGGCGGAGCTGGACTACGGCGCCATCCCCAATTTTCAGCTGATGGACTCCCAGTTTACCCATCTGAGCTTCGACCCGGAGAATAAGTACACCGTACCCTACACCTGGGGCAGCGTGGGCATCATCTACAACACGACTATGGTGGACGAGCCCATCACCAGCTGGGGCGCTATGTTCGATGAGAAGTACGCCGGGCAGGTGCTGATGATCAACAACTCCCGCGATGCGCTGATGGCCGCCCTGTGCTATCTCGGCTACGACATCAACACCACCGATGAGGGACAGCTGACCGAGGCCTTTGAGCTGGTGAAGAACGCCAAGGACAAGGGTGTGTATCAGGCCTTCGTCATGGACGAGGTCTTCGGCAAGATGGAGGGCGGCAACGCGGCCATCACCATGTACTACGCCGGCGACTATCTGACCATGCTGGAGAATAACGAGGACCTGGCCTTCGTCATTCCCGAGGAGGGCAGCAACTGGTTCGTGGATGCCATGTGTGTGCTCAAGTCCAGCCAGCATAAGGACGAGGCCTATGAGTGGATCAACTTTATCGCCTCTACCGACAGTAACCTGGCCAACATGGACTACATCTGGTATGCCTCTCCCAATGCCGAAGCGCTGGCGGAGTATCCCGCGTACTACGAGGAGCAGTATGGCGAGCCGCTGGACGAGGAGATCTACAACATCATGGCCATTCCCGATGAGGAGCGTGAGCGCTGTGAGATCTATGTCAACCTGCCACAGGAGACGCTGAAGTTCTATGATAAGCTGTGGACGCAATTAGGCGTATAGCATGAACTGCGTGCAGGCAAGAAATGCTTTCGAGTTTGGAGGATATACTATGATCGAAGTCGGCATGACCTATACCGCTGAAAAGACCGTCACCCCGGATATGACCGCCAAGGCCATCGGTTCCGGCGGGCTAGAGGTGTTCGGCACCCCATTTATGATGGGCCTGATGGAGTACGCCGCCATGCAGTGCGTGCAGCCGGAGCTGCCGGAGGGCAAGGGCACCGTGGGTGTGGAGATCAGTTCCAGCCATCTGGCGCCTACGCCGGTGGGCATGAAGGTGTCCGCCACTGCCGAGGTGACGGGTATCTCCGCCAACGGCAAGATGATCACCTTCAAGGTCACGGCCCACGATGCCGATGGCCTGATCGGTGAGGGCACCCATACCCGTGCCGTCATCGACAACGCACGGTTTTTGCAGAAGTGCAACGACAAGCTGGCACGTGTGTAAAAGACAAAAAGCCGCCCGTAGGGGCGGCTTTTTTCTTGTCACAGGCAGCTATATTTGGTATAATAAAACGATACTATGACCGGGGGAGGGGAGAGAACGATGCGCGTGCTGGCCACGATCGGGTTTTCCTTCTCTGCCGGTGTCTTCCTGGCGGCATTGCTGCCCTGGACCGGCTGGCAGCTGTATGCCGCCGGGGGCGTTTTGCTGCTGGCGCTTGCGTGGCTGTTTGCTGCACGCAAGCAAAAATATTTTCGCCGGGGGCTGCTGATCCTGCTGCCACTGGCGGTATCGCTGGCCTATTTTGCCGGGTATGACCACCTGGTGCGCCAGCCGATAGAGGACCGCTGCGGTGCGGCGTCGGACTTTACCGCAACCGTTTGCGATTGGCCGCAGGCCACGGAGCGCGGTGCCAGGATCACGGTGGAGCTGGAGGGCTATCATCGGGCCAGGGCCGTGCTGTATGGCGAAGCGGAGCTGCTGGCGGCCCGACCGGGTGACACGGTCACGGGCACGGCCCAGTGGCAGTCCGCCGTCCATTTCAACAGTGATGATGTGACCCATTTTAATGCCCGGGGCGTGTATGCGCTGCTGTATGGCCGTGAGGATGTGCGTCTGTCGGCGGGTGATGGGGACGCCCTGCGCTGGCTGCCCCAACAGGCGGGCAAAGCTTTCCGCGAGAAGGTGGCCGCCATCTGGGATGACCCGCGTGTCAGCGGATTCCTGACAGCGGAGCTTACCGGTGATAAGTCCGCTATGGACGATGGAGACTATCTGGCCATGCAGGAGACGGGCCTGGCGCATCTGTTTGCGGTGTCGGGCCTGCACTGCGCTTTTTTGGTGACGCTGCTGGCGTTGCTGATCTCCCGGCGGCAGAGATTGCTGTGTGCCGTGACCATTCCGCTGCTGCTGTTTTACATGGTGATGGTGGGCATGAGCCCCTCGGTGGTCCGCGCCTGCATCATGCAGATATTCCTGCTGATCGCGCCGCTGTTCCGGCGGGGCAGTGACCCTCTGACCAGCTTGGCTGCCGCACTGCTGGTGATCCTGCTGTGCAATCCCTTTGCCGCCGCCAGCGTCAGCTTGCAGCTGAGCTTTTCCGCCACGCTGGGAATGGTGCTGCTGTCGCCCCGGCTGTACAAGTTGCTGACCGGGTGGTATAAGGGCAAATGCCGTCCACTGCGGACCGCACTGTGTTTTGTAGCGGCGAACCTGTCCGCCACCCTCAGCGCCGTGGTGTTCACTGCCCCACTGACAGCCTGGTATTTCCGCATTTTCGTGCTGGTAGCACCGCTGTCCAGCTTATTGGCGGTGCCTGCGGCGGGATGGAGCTTCATGGCTGCCTTTGTGACGGTGCTGCTGGGCTTTGTGTGGCTGCCGCTGGCCAGCCTGCTGGGTTGGATCTCCTGGGCGCTGGTGCGGTACATCCTGTGGATCGCCAACGGCATGATGTCCTGGCGCTATCACGCGGTGTATTTCACCAATCCCTATCTCATCTACTGGCTGCTGTTTTTGTACGCGGCCTTTATCGGCTGTGCCGCCACGCCGGACGGCAAGCGGAAATACCTGCTGGCATCGGCATTGTCGGTGCTGACGCTGACGGCGGCCATCTGGGTCAACCGTCAGGACTATCAGTACGGCGTGCTGACCGCCCTGACGCTGGATGTGGGACAGGGTGAGAGCGTCATTCTGACTTCCGGCGGTGAGACGGCACTGGTGGACTGCGGCAGCAGCAACAGCTATAAAGATCCCGGCGGTCTGGCTGCCGACACGCTGCACAGCATGGGTGTCCGGGAACTGAGCGCTGTGGTGGTGACCCACTATCACGCCGATCACACCAACGGCTTGTATGAGGTGCTGCGCCGCATCCCGGTGCAGACGGTCTACCTGCCGGATATCGAGGATGAGTATGGTGTCCGGGAACGTCTGGTGTCGCTGGCGGAGGAGAAGGGCGCGCAGGTGACCTATGTGACGAAGGAGACGGCCGATACGCTGGGCGATACCGTTTTGACCATCTATCCGCCGGTGCAGTCCGGCGGCGATCTGAACGAGCTGGGCCTGACAGCGCTGGCCAGTGCCGGAGACTTTGATCTGCTCATTACCGGCGATATGTCCGGCAGCACCGAGAAAAAGCTGGTGGAAACCTATGCCTTGCCGGATATAGAGGTGCTGGTGGTCAGCCACCACGGCTCCCGATATAGCTCAAATATACGCTTTTTGAAGGCGGTGATGCCGGAGGCGGCAGTCATCAGTGTGGGCGACAACAACTATGGCCACCCGTCGGAGGAGACGCTCCAGCGGCTGCTGGCAGTTGGGGCGGATATCTGGCGCACAGACCAGCAGGGTACTATCCGCATCACCGTGAACGGAGGATAGCATGGCAAAGGAGAAAAAAGAAAAGACCCCCGGTTATGAGGAATTCCACGACGCGCTGCAAAGCGGCACCGTGAGGAATGTCTATATATTCCACGGCGAGGAAACGTACCTGATGCAGCAGGCGGTGGCGGAGCTGCAAGCACGGCTTGTGCCGGCGGGCTTTGAGGAGTTCAACTATCACAGGCTTGCAGGCAAGGGCCTGACTATGCAGGAGGTCGTCGAGGCGGCGGAGGCCATGCCTATGATGGCGGAGCGCACCCTGGTCACGGTGGAGGATATGGACCTGTTCAGGCTGGACGAGGCCCAGCGGGGTGCGCTGGTGGCGTTGCTGGAGGACTTCCCGGAGTACTGCACGCTGGTGTTTTTGTACCGACAGATACCCTATAAGACCGACGCCAAGCTGAAGAAGCTCACCGCCGCCCTGGCGGAGCGCGCCCAGGTGATCGAGTTTGCCCAGCAGGGACAGCAGAAGCTGCAAAAGTGGGTGCGCCGCCGTTTTGCCGCTGCCGGAAAGGAAATCGATGCGGTCACGGTAGACCATCTGCTGTTCACCTGCGGCAGCCTGATGACCGGTCTGGTGCCGGAAATCGCCAAAATCGCCGCCTATGCCAGGGGAGCGAAAATCACAGCGGCGGATATCGCCGCTGTGGCGGACCCTGTGCTGGACGCGCGGGTGTTCGACATGACGGATGCAGTGGCGGCTCGTGACTATGACAAGGCGGCGGAATGCCTTGCAGAGCTGCTGCGGATGCAGGAGGAGCCTATCCGCATTCTGGCGGCATTGGGAAAGACGCTGCGGCAGCTGTACACAGCCCGGCTGGCGATCGACGGCGGCAAGGACGTGCTGTGGCTGAAGGATTTGTGGCGTATGAAGTCCGATTACCCGGCCAAAAAACTGATGCAGTCAGCCAGAGGCGTGCGGCGCAGTTGGTGCCGTGAGGCGGTGAAGCGCTGCCAGACGCTGGATCATCGCATGAAAAGCGAACGAAACATGGACAGTGAGGGCGAACTGAAGCTATTTCTCATGGAACTGGCAGGTGTGAAGTGAAGCCGAGGGTGAAGGAAGTCATCGTGGTGGAGGGGCGGTATGACAGAAATACGCTCCTGCAGGCGGTGGATGCCGCCGTAGTGGAGGTGGGCGGCTTCGCCCTGTTCAACGACAGGGAAAAGGCGGCGTATCTCCGCCGTCTGGCGGAGGCGCGGGGCGTGATCCTGCTGACCGACCCGGACGGCGCGGGCTTCGTGCTCCGCAGCCACCTGAAGGGGCTACTGCCCCCGGACAGAGTAAAGCAGGCGTATGTCCCCGACGTGTACGGCAAGGAGAAGCGCAAGAGAAAGCCGGGGAAGGAGGGCAAGCTGGGCGTGGAAGGTATGACGCCGCAGGTGCTGACGGACGCTCTTCGCCGCGCCGGTGCCACCTTCGAGGGGGAGGACGCACCCCGCCGCTCCGCCGGTATTACGAAGGCGGATCTTCTGGACAAGGGACTGATCGGCCCCGGCTCCGCCGAAAGGCGGGCAACGCTGCAAAGGGAGCTGGGTCTGCCCACACGGCTGACCGCCAACGGGCTTCTGGAGGCGTTGGATCTCCTGCTGACCCGGGAGGAATTTGACGCCCTGTGAGTTTTTTGCAGGAGGGAGGGCAAACCTCTTGCAATTCCCCTCATGGGCGGTTATAATTAAAAATTGCTTTTGCACAATATTACGACATACAAGGAGTGTGAGAAAGATCATGGCCGAGGAAATCAAGACCCCCGAAACGGAGGAGTCCGGCAAAAACTTCATTATCAATTTCATCGACGAGGATATCGCAGAGGGTGGTCAGTTCCAGGGAATGACCGTCCACACCCGTTTCCCGCCGGAGCCTAACGGCTATCTGCATATTGGACACTGCAAGGCACTGACCATCGACTTCGGCACCGCCGAGCGCTACAACGGCCTGTGCAACCTGCGTATGGACGACACGAACCCCACCAAGGAGGACGAGGAATTCGTGGAGGCCATCAAGCAGGACATCCACTGGCTGGGCTTTGACTGGGGCGATCGGTTCTTCTACGGCAGCGACTACTTTGAGGAGGACTACCGCCAGGCGGTGCTGCTGATCAAAAAGGGGCTGGCCTATGTGTGCCAGCTGACACCGGAGGAGTTCAAAGCCAACCGCGGCGACATCGGCATCCCCGCCGTATCGCCCTATCGGGATCGGCCCATCGAGGAGAGCCTGGACCTGTTCGCCCGTATGCGGGCCGGGGAGTTCCCCAACGGCGCCATGACGCTGCGGGCCAAGATCGATCTGGCCAGCGGTAACTTCAATATGCGCGATCCGGTCATCTACCGTATCAACCACATGAGCCACCACCGGCAGGGAAACAAGTGGTGCATCTATCCCATGTATGACTTCGCGCACCCCATTCAGGACGCGCTGGAGGGCATCACCCACAGCCTGTGCTCGCTGGAGTTCGAGGCGCACCGGCCCCTGTACAACTGGGTCATCGAGCACTGTGAGCTGCCCGCCCATCCCCGGCAGATCGAGTTTGCCCGGCTGGGCATCGACCACACGGTCATGTCCAAGCGGAAGCTGCGCAAGCTGGTGGAGGAGAACTATGTCTCCGGCTGGGACGATCCCCGGATGCCCACGCTGTGTGGTCTGCGCCGCCGGGGCTATACCGCCGCCGCCATCCGCAGCTTCTGCGAGCGCATCGGCGTGGCCAAGTCCCCCAACACCATTGAGTACGGCTTCCTGGAGCACTGCCTGCGGGAGGACCTGAACGCCCACGCGGAGCGCACTATGGCGGTGCTGCACCCGGTGAAGCTGACGGTGACCAACTATCCCGAGGGCAAGAGCGAGGTATTCACGGTGGAGAACAACCCCACCGACCCGGCGCAGGGCACCCATGAGATCACCTTCTCGCGCCATCTGTGGATCGAGGCGGAGGACTTTATGGAGGTCCCGGTGCCCAAGTACAAGCGACTGACCCCCAACGGCCCGGAGTGCCGGCTGAAGGGCGCGTATCTGGTGCAGTGCACCGGCTGCGTGAAGGACGCGGACGGCAACGTCACCGAGGTGCTGTGCACCTATGATCCGGAGTCCAGCGGCGGTGATCCCGCTGACGGCCGCAAGGTCAAGGGTGCCACGCTCCACTGGGTGGACGCGGAGAGCTGCGTGGACGCGGAGGTCCGGCTGTACGACAATCTGTTTTCCGACGAGCAGCCCGACGGCCCGGACAAGGACTTCCTGGATTGCCTGAACCCGGAGAGCCTTACGGTGCTCACCGGCTGCAAGGTGGAGCCGGAGATGCGGAAGGTGGCGGAGGCATTCGACAAGCAGGCCGACCGCACCGGCGTCAACGCACCCACGTTCCAGTTCATGCGTGTGGGCTATTTCTGCCTGGACAACCGTGACAGCTCCGCGGAGCACATGGTGTTCAACCGCAGTGTGTCGCTGAAGGACAGCTTTAAGAAGTGAGAAAAAGCACCCCGCAGGGGGTGCTTTTTTTCCTGTGTGATTTAAGCGCCGGACCTCGAAGTCTGTCTCGGCCAGGGTGCTGTCGGCGGTGCCCACCTGAAGGGCTACGGTAAAGATGCCCGAAGCACTGTCGTAGCGCAGACTGACATCGCGGACCCGAAGACCCCGGGGATAGGCGGCGCTGCTGAGCAGTCTGGTGCTGCCCAGGGTGAGCTGGCCGTCGGCATCCACCTGAAAGGCGGCGCCCTCGCCCTCCACGCTGCCCAGATCCTGAATAAAGATGTGGTCCAGGCTGCCGTCCGCGCCGGGGGTCACGGTGCCGCAGAAGCGCAGCTTGTCGCTGATAACGCTGGTAAGGGTGGAGCACAGCTCCTGGGCCTCGGACAGCTGCATGGAGCTGTTGTAGGTGCGGCCGGCGAAGCGGACGCCCACGGTCAGCAGGGCGCTGACGAGCAGGACGATGAGAACGGCGCACAGCAGCTCCGTCAGGGTGAAGCCGCGGCGGTCACGAAGCTTGTTCATGGCGTGACCTCCTCGTAATAGAGGCAGCCGTTGTCCTCGTAGACCTGCACGGTGGTGCGGCCGCTGCGGGTGCCGCCGCCGGAGGCGGTCAGGGCGGCGGTGCCGTTCGACACCGCGCTGCTGTAGTGGAAGGAGATGTCGGCGGAACGGACCTTAGCGTTGATCTTGGCGGCGGAAACGGCGGCGGTGGTCAGAAACACGAAGGTCAGTACGATGATCAGGATGGAGACCAGCGTCTCTACCAGCGTTTCGCCGCGGGTGCTGTTCAGCTTTTTGATACGACCGCCTCCTTTTCGATGGTGGCGTTGTCCGGCGACCAGGAGATCGTTGTTGTGGTCGTGGTGACATCGCGGACCAAGAGATCGCCACCGCTGACGGTGCTGACAGTGGGATCGGCCTTGTTTTCGCGGAGCGTCAGCACCAGGCGGCAGTCACTGTCGCCGCCGTCGGCCAGGTGCAGGACGATGGTGATGTCGTAATTGGGCGCCATGGTAAAGACGGCGGAGACATCGTCCAGCCCGTCCACGGAGAGGGTGATGGTGTCGGTAAAGCTCTTGCCGCTGTCCCTGTCCACGGCGGCCTTGCCGGCCTTGAGCCATGCGGCCGTAAACCCGGTGGGCGAGGTCGTTTCGCGGCTCGTTTCGGTGGAGGTATCATTGGTATAGGTGGTTTTCACCGTCTCCTGGACAAAGGAGGCGTTCAGGATATCATCGCACAGCAGACGGGCCGCGGAGCTGACCGTCAGATACGCCTGCCGGGCAGCCCGGTCATTCTCCAGACGGCGGGCCGAGGAGGTGGCGGCGGTGAGGATCATCGCGCTGACCATACTGGCGGCCAGCAGCAGAAGGAGGGCCATCATCAGCGTGGCGCCCTGTTGGTTTTTCAGTTTGTGCACGGGAGGGCCTCCTTTCCGTGGAAGTGTTATGCGGTGGGGGTATCCGGCGCGGGAGCGTCCCCGGACGCGGCGGAGTCGCCGGTGCCGCCGGAATCGCCGGTGCCGCCGGAAGTGCCGCCGCTGCCGCCGGAATCTTCGCCGCCGTCGCCGCCGGAGGGCTCCTCCTTACCGGAGGGGGAGACCGGGGCGGCCTGCGGAGGCGTGGTGGTGTCCGGCATCTGGATCTTGGCCTCGTACACCGTGTCCGCGTAGAGCGTGTCGCCCACATCAGGCTTCCAGCCGGTGACGGTGATGAGCTGCGCTCCCGGCAGGGCGTTCAGCTCCTCCTGCGTAGGCTTGCAGCCTTCGGCGGTCTCGCCGTAGCCGATGGTGCGCCGCAGGGAGTCGTCGCCGTTTACCCGGAAGGTGACGGAGATCTGGGTGTCCTTCTCCGTCAGCGTGTAGGGGATGGACAGGGAGAAGGTGTGGTTTTCGGCGTCCGTCAGGGTGACGGAGAGGGTGACGGGGCCTTGGCTGCGCCCCTTGACCGTCAGGGGACGGTAGGTGAAGGCGCTGGTGTCCTCCGCCGGTATGCCCACGGTGACGCGGAAGTCGTCGTTCTCGGCGCGGAACACGTCGGGGTGGAGGCCAGGGGCGTCCTCGTCGTTGGAGACGAGTATGGGCTGAAGGGCGTACTTCTTGGTATCAGTGTCGCTGCCGGAGGTGACGGTGACACCGGAGACGGAGAGACCGTCAAAGGCGGCGGCGCTGCCCCGGCTGTACAGGTACAGCTTGGCACCGGCGTAGGCGGGGCGGTCGGAGTACGGCGCGCCGGAGGGCACGTCGTCCGTGAAGGCTGTGCCGTCCCGGTTCATGACGCCCTGCTGATAGACAGGGGGGGCGCCGGAGGTGTTGGCGATGCCCAGCACGCCCTGCATACGGACGGGAAGCACAAGGGGCAGCTGGCTGGTGAAGCTCTCGCCGCCGGGGGCGGTGTAAGTGGCGGTGACCAGGGTGCGGTCCTCGCCCTCACCGGTGGCGGTGAGGGTGACAGAGGCCGTACGGTCGGCATTGGTAACGGGAAGAGAGGCCGTGAGGACCCTGTCGCCGTGCTGGGGCGTGACTGCCCATTCGACATCCAGTGCGCTGCCGCGGCTGTCGCGGGCGGTGAGCGTTAAATTACAGGTGTCACCGACAAAGAAGTCATCGCCGGGCAGGCCGTCCACGGAGATGTCCAGCGTGGAGGTGACGCTCACCAGCAGTCGGGCGGTATAGCCGCCCAGCGTGGCGAAGACCTCGGTAGAGCCGACCGACAGGCCGGTGAGGGTCACAGCGTAGCTGTGCCTGACGTCTGCCGGGGGCGTCTGTGCCTGCGATACGGAGACGTCCACGATGCCCTCGCGGGAGCAGGTGATGACGGGGACGGCGTCAGCGTCGGTGTCCTGGGTGAAGTGCAGCGACAGTGTGACGCTGGGGGTGGTGATACGGTCCAGCGAAAGGACGCCGCTGCTCCAGTACAGGCCGCGGGAGGGCCATTCGCCGTAGTGCAGGCAGGCGGTGCCCTGGGTCAATACGGTGGGGAAGGGGTAGTCCTGTCCGCGGAGGGCTGCCGCGCTGCCGGGGAAGCTGTACTTGCCATCGGCGGGCAGGTCGCCGTCCATGTTGGTGACCCAGTGGTAGCTGCTGCCGCCATTGCCGTTGAGCAGCTCCACGAAGGTCTTGCCGCCGGCGGAGGTCCGCGCGGACATCTGGTCGTAGGTCAGGGCAGTAAGGCCGTTGATGTTGTAGGTGCTGCTGCCGGTGTTCCAGGTGTACTTGGACAGATAGCTCAGTTTGCCACGGAGCATATCCATCCGCGCGGTATCGGTGCTCAGCAGGGTGGCCAGGGAGTAGTAGGTGTACTGTCCATTGGACTTGGTGGACTTGCCGTAGAAGGTGGGGAGGCTGTTGAAGGAGATCGCGGCGCTGCTGTCCAGGTAGTAGCAGTTGTTGATGGTCAGCCGGGCGGTGCCGCCATTCACGCCGGCACGGTCGGCGATGCTGCCGATGAGGGAGATGCCGGTGATGGTGCCCTCCATGGCAGGGAAGGTCATGTAGGTGTAGCAGTTGTTGTAGGTGGGTTGGCCGTCCTTGCTGCCGGAGAAGTTGGAGAAGGTGGCGGAGAAGCCGCTGCCGCCGATGCCGCCGATGTACACGTAGGTGTCCGGGCCGGCCTCCGCGCCGCCCTGGGTCATTTTGACGGATTTAGGCGTCGTTTCATAGCGATTCACGAAGGAGGTGTTGGTGCTGTCGCCGGTAAGGATGCGCTCGTTCAGCAGATCGCTGGCGACGGTGATGCTGCCGCCGGTGTAGCAGTCCGACACATCATAGCGGACGCCGCCCACCAGACCGCCCACGCGGACATAGTTGCCCCACTGGGCCTTGTTCATGGCGCCGTTGTTTGTTTCACTGGCGTAGCGGTGGGTACAGTTGATATTCAGCTTGACCACGGCGGAGCACCTGTTCAGATTGGCGCTGGATACGCCCACCAGCCCGCCGATGGCGGCTTCGCCCAAGAACTGCCGGTTTTTGCTGTTGTCGGTCACGGTGTAGCCGGCGATAGCGCAGTTGCTGATGGTGCTGACCTTCGTCTTGTCCTTCAGGTTTTCATCATAGTCGTAGGCAATGCCTACCAGACCGCCCAGAGCGTAGGAGGTGGCGTAATTCTCCGGCCCGGTGGCACCGGAGGCGGGGGTGGCGTCGGTTTTGCGCTGGATAACGGCGTCGTTGTCGCTGTAGAGCACGATGTTTTTGATCTCCGCGCCGGCGGTGGTACCGAACAGACCCACGTTGTAGCAATGGGAGGTGATGTTCACATTCTTGATGTAGTAGTTGCCGCCGTCGTAGATACCGCCGAACCAGTTGTACAGCGTCAGATCATAGGTTTCATTGCCCCTGTTCAACTGGCCGTTGTTCACCGCGCCGGCAATGGGGTGGAAGTCGTAGTTTGCGGCCGTGCCGTCGGCGGCGGTGCCGTGTCCTGCGCCGTTGAGGTCGTGGGTCTGCTGCCAGGTGAGGATAGGACGGGGGCCGCCGGTGCTGTCGCCGGCCAGCGCCATCGCCTTTGTCTGCAGCGCATTGCCGCGGCGGTTGGTGTATTGCAGATAGGGATAATACTTGTAGTCACTATTACTGCCTGTGACATCGCGCGTCGTGCTGCCCTGACTGTCGATATAGCTCCAGTTAATGTGTATTGCAGCTGCTCTATGGAGCGTACCTGGTAGGGCTTGGAGGCCGTTCCCGGCGCATTGTTGGAGGACAGGGCGAAGGCATCGGCAAAGAAGGGGCTGACGGTGTAGGTCAGCGCGGCGTCCTCGTGGGTCAGCGTCCAGGCATCGTTGGCCTGGGTGCCGCTGGTCAGGTGCAGACCGTCATCGGAGGTCTTGTAGGTGACGAAATTGAATTCCGGCATCTGCCGGTGCAGGTCATCGGCCGCCGCGGTATAGCGAGTGCCGGTCACGGTGATGCCGGTGGAGAGCGCAGGCTCGGTGGTGCTGCCGGCGGACCAATAGTAACCGTAGCCGTAAGCGGTAACGGTGCCGCCGTCGTCATGGGAGACACAGAGACTGCTGTTGGTCTTGTATTCGCCGTCCTCGACACCGATCGAGGAGAAATAGTAGCCGCTGCCGGTGGGCTTGGACTCATATTCCCAGTACAGCAGGCCCAGAACGCCCATATCGGCAGGTGTCACCCAGTCGCCGTAATGGACGCGGCTGCCGTTGTGGCCGGCGACGATGCCGGGATAGGGGTAGGCCTTGCCGGCGGAGTCCAGGGTCTTATCGTGCTGGTAGGTATTGGCGGCGGAGACGGCGCCAAAGCCGCCCAGCCGGGTGGCCATGCCGCGCAGGGCCGGCTCGTTCACCGGAGCTGCGCCGGATCTGTCCGTGTACTGGTATAGGTGAACGCTGTCTACAAAGCGGTATGTGCCGCCGTTGAGGTAGCAGCAGCCGGATACGCCGCCGGCAGAGGGGGCAAAGCCGTGAATATCCGCATTGGGTGAAGTCATGGCTGTGGCGCAGTAGCTGGCGCGGAGGGAGCCGGTGTTGCTGCCGGCAAAGCCGCCCAGCGTCACGCCGCCGCCATTGATCGTGCCGATCTCAATGTCGGCCATGGCGTAGCACTGCTGGACGACGCCGCTGTTGCCGCCAGCGAAGCCGCCGGCGCAGAGCGTGGCGTACAGGCTATTGGCGAAAAGGCTCGGCGCGCTGACGCCGGAGGCGCGGACCGTACCGCTGTTGCGTCCCACCAGGCCGCCCAGATACAGGATACTGCCGTGACGGGCGTCGCCGTTCACGGAGAAGCCCGCGGCGGCGCAGTTGTAGACCGTGCCCTCGTTGCAGCCGGTCAGGGCGCCGATGCAGGCGGTTTGCAGAGAGAGCTGACCTTCCAGAGAAACGGTACGATCCTTATTGGCGGTGAGCAGTATGATATTGCGCAGGGTGCCCCGGTTCAGACCGAACATACCGGCATAGCTGGTGCCGTCGGTGTTGACCGTGCCGGTAAAGGAGGGCGCTGCGATGGTATAGCCGCCGTCGTCGTAGGTGTGGATGAAAGGCTTGCCGTCCGCGGCGCCGATAGGCGGCTGCGTGTGCACCGTGAGACGGGCGTAGCTGTTGTAGTCGATGGGGCGCTCCTGCCGGAAGACGGCTGTCTTGTCCAGCAGGGTACGGTAGGTATCGTAATACAGGCTCAGGTCGTGCAGATGACGGGCCGTGCGGAGGCCAACCTCCGCCGGGGCGCTGGGCAGGGCGGCGCCCTGGATCACGCGGCAGGCGAAGTGGGGATTGAAGAAGTAGGAGATGTCATCCACCGTTACCTGACGGTAGAAGGTGGGGGACACCTCACTGGTATAGACCAACTCGTCGGGCAGGCGCACCAGCCAGTATTCGCTGTCGAGTTTGATGGAATTCCACAGGGTGGCGGTGCGTGCCGTATTGCCCAGGGTATAGGCAACGGTGATGGCGTCCGTGGGCTGGGCGCGGTAGACCATGCCGTAGCCGTCGTCCACGACGGTGCCGCCGGAACGGAGGGTGGAACGGTTGGCACCCAGGAAGCCGTAGGTGCCGTCGCTGTATTTTTCATAGTAGGCCAGCGCGCCGGACTCGAAATCCGCCTGCCAGTCGCCGTAGTGGGGCAGACCGGTGAGCCGGGGGTAGGAGTAGGTGCTCAGGCCCATGTTGTCCATGAGGTTGTAGGCCACGGTGTCGCTTGTCTCCGCGGTAAAGGCGGTACCCAGAGCCTTGACACCCTCAGTACGGTTCTGGCCGCTCCATTTGGCGTAATTGATGAAGCTGGTGCCGGACAGATCGTTCCGGCTGGGGAACAGGTAATAGACAGCGTCTATATCGGCGGGAGCCGTGCCGGCAGCAGGGGGCTTGGCGGTGGAGTAGGTCAGCTTCATGTCGGCGCCCAGGCGGACGCAGGCACTGTAACAGGCCTTGAGGCTGTCGCCGCCGGAGAGCTCGCCGCCGGAGAGACCGGCGGTGGTGCCGGCGCTCTGGAAGCCGGCGGCGTAGCAGTTGGACAGGGCGATATTGGCGGTGCCGTTGCAGGCGCCTATCAGGCCGCCGGCGACGCCGTTACTGGCGGCGGCGTACAGGTAGCAGTCCGCGTAGGAATGGTCCACAGTCAGAGCAGCGCTGTCCGTATTGCCCACCAGGCCGCCGGCATAGCGGACGCCCTGAATCACGGTAGCCGCGAAGCTGCGGCGGATGGTCAGCGTGCCGTCGCAGCGGCCTGCCAGACCGCCCGCCGTGCTGCCGCGGAGCCAGATGTCCTGTTCGGTCTTGGTGCTGAGTTTGTCGCGGGTGGGACTGAGATACACCTGACAGTCGAGGATCTCGGTCTTGCCGCTGAGACGGCCGGCCAGGCCGCCGGCATTGCCGGAGGCGGTGATGTCGGCGCCGCAAAGGCGCAGGTTTTTCAGCGTGCCGGAGAAGGCGGCAAAAAGACCGCCGTCGCCGGTGGTGTTCACGGTCAGACCGTAAATGACCGGGTGGTAGACCTGGCCGTTCACGGTGGCCTTGCTCTCGCAGTAGGTCAGGCGGCTGTTGGTGATGGGCGTGAACGTGCGGGAGCCGTACAGGCGGTCCCAGCCGTCGTCGGCGTTTTCGTTGACAAATTGGATATCCTGCTCCTGCACGGCGCGGGTGATGCTGCCGGGCAAGCGGGAGGCCGTGTCCAGATTTTGCAGGTGGCGGGCGTAGGTAACAACGGCGGTGTCGCCGCCGCGAACCTCGGCAAACAGACTGTTGGCGGTCAGCGTGCCGGAGGCGGAGTCCACCAGACGGTTCTCACACGTCACCTCCACGGTGATGGTCAGGTCCGCGCCGGGGGTCAGATTTTTGTTTTTGAAGCGGGCCTGTTGGCCGAAGCGCATACCGTCCGTGAGAGAGTCCAGGACCATGGTGGCGGTGTAGGTGAGATAGTCGGTCTTGACCTCGCTGCCGGTCAGCTCGATGCGGGAGGTGCTGTGGACGCCGTCGGAGACGGTCACATAGAAGTGCAGCGGCTCCATAGGCGTGTCGCAGGTGACGCGCAGAAGAAGCTGCTCTTTGTTGATGATCTCCATATGGGGCGTCAGCTTGCCGGTGATCTCGGACTGCACACTGTCGCCGCCGTAATAGCCCACGGTGGCGCCGGCGCTCAGCCGGCCATCACGGAACCGCAGGGGATTGAAGCTGTCAAAGTCGTAGGTCAGGGGTTTTTCACTGTAAAACACGGCGTAGACGCTGCCGCTGGCGGGGTCGAGCTCGATCACCCAATGGTTGTCCCACAGCTGGCGGTCCACCTGATCCTTCGGCAGGATGGCCGCGGCGGCGGAGCCTTCGCCGGTCTTGGCGGCGGAGGTCACATAGTACAGGGAGGTTTTTCTCTCGGCGGCGTCCAGCGGTGTGTTGTTCAGGGGCTGCAGATCCTCCGCATAACAGTCGGAAATGCGGCCATTGGCCAGCAGCTCGGACAGCTTGTTCTGGGCCGCGTGGTAGACGATCTCCGCCCTGGCGTCCAGTTCTGTCTGGCGCAGGTCGCGCTGATGGCGGGTGATGGGGATCATGGCCAGGCCCAGCAGCACGATCAGAATGGCGACCGCGATGAGGACTTCGGACAGCGTAAAGCCGGAATTATTCTGTTTTGAGAGCTTTTTTTGCATAACACAATCGATACGCTGCCCCGCAAAGGAACGCGGGTGGGAAAATGGTGGGGACGCAGTCAGGGCATCAGCTCGAAAAAGATGAGGTGAAGCACGGTTTTGTACTGCGCTTTGTCGGCGTCATACTGCACGTCCACGTTGGAGAGGAAGTTGACATTGGCGCTGGCGCTCAGCGCGTCGATGATCTGGCGGGACTGGGCATAGGAAGCGGTCTGGTAGGTCAGCGTCACGGGGCGCAGCACGAGATAGCCCTCCTGGGTGGTGCCTTCGGTGCAGTCCACCTCATATTGCAGGGTGGCGGCCATGAGCTTGTCCAGCTCGGTCATCAGGGCCTGGTCGTTGTCGTACTGGGGCAGGGCACGCTCCTGGCCGGAGGCCTTGATGGCGGCAATGGCCTGCTGCATCTGCTCCAGCTGGGCCAGACGGACACGGTCGGTGTCCAGCTCGGCCTGCTCGATGTCGGTGTTGGTGCGGAGGGAGGTTATCTGGCGGTCGATGGGCTCCAGAAACAGCTTGCAGTAGCCCAGGACCAGCACCAGCACCACCAGGACCAGCAGCAGGGTCTTTTCCCGCTTGGTAAGCTCGCGGTTCATTGAGACACCTCCTCCGGCTGGCGCAGTTCGATGCGGACGGTGAAATCCATGATGGTGGCGGCCTTACCCTCCTCCGTGGAGGCGACGCTGAGGGAGACGCTGTCCACGATGGGGGAGAGGCGCAAGCGGGCGAACATGGCGGAGATCTGGTCCAGGGTCATGCCGGACATATCCACGTTCATGGTGTTTTGGGTGATCTGGAGCGCCGTGAGGGAGCCATGGCTGAGCATCTCCTGCTCCAGCAGGTCCAGGGCCGCCTGACGGTCCACGGCGGCGGGGATGTCCTCGCTGCCGGCGGCGGTCATCCAGTCCATGGAGTAGGTGCGGTATTCCAGCAGGACGCGGTCGTAGTCGGCCAGGGCCTCCTGGGCGCTCACATACTGGGTGTGGACGCGGTCATAGGCGGCCTGGGCCTTGTCCAGACGGCGGTACTGCTGGAGCACGCCAAAGTTGACCACAACGGTTACCAGCGCCGCAATGGCCAGAATACCAATGAGCAGGGTCCGGCGGTCACGCTGGCGGTCCTCCTGCAGGTTCAGGTTGATGCCGGTCTTCTGGGGGCACTTTATCATTTTCCGCGCGGGTGCGGCAGTGTGCGTATCCACGGTGATACCGTTCTTTTCCGCGATCATTGCAGACCTCCTCTCAGTCCCTCGTCCACGCCGCCGATGGCGCGGAGATACATCCACGGCTCATCCAGGGTCACATCGTCGCCCAGCAGCTCCTGGGCGGTGTGCAGGTGCAGGTGCGTGGTCTCGGCCAGCGCCTGACGCAGGGGGCCAATATTGCAGCCGCCGCTGCACAGGCACAGGTCAGTGAGCTCCTGCTGCCGGTTGTTGTAGTTGAAGAAGTTGACGGCCTTCATCACCTCCACGGCGATGCGGGCGTAAAACGATTGGGCATAGTCGGAGGAGAGCACGTCGTTGTAGTTTTGCAGCACATAGCTGTGGGCCACATGGATATCCACGCCGCAGTGCTCCGCTACCAGCTGCTCCAGACGGTTCAGGCCCAGGTCGATCTCCCGGCGGCTTTCGAAGAAGGCGCCGCGGTAGATGTAGAGATAGGCGGCGGTGTGGCCCAGGTTGACGATGCACATATCCCGCTGGGGCAGGCCGGTGCGGCGGTAGTAGGCCGCCAGCACGCCGGCGTAGGCGCACTCGCTGGGGGTGAGGACCTGCAGCTTGAAGCCGGCGCGGCGCATCATGGCGCGGTAGCGCTCCGCCGTCTCCTTGAGCATGGCGCAGGCCAGCAGCGTCATCTCGGTGGGATAGCCGTCCTGGTCGCGGAGGATGTCGCGCATGGAGTAGTCAAAGTAGTACTTGCTCTTCTCGTCCGTAAGGAAGTCGCGGAACTCGTAGGGCAGGTTGTAGCGCAGCTGCTGCTCCGTCATGGCGGGCATGGTCAACTCGCGGGTAAAGACCTCGGTGGAGGGCAGGACCACGGCGGCGTTGGTCAGGGGAATGCCGTTGTCCCGGGCGGCCTGGCGGAGGAAGTCCGCCATGGCGTCCATGGACAAGATCCTGCCGTCAGCCACCATGTTGTCCGGCAGGGGGGCCATGGCGGCCTTTTTCAGCGTACTGCCGGCGAAGTAGGCCAGCTTGACGCTGCTGCCGCCGATATCAATGCCAACGATTTTTTTCATAAGGGGATCCTCACTTTCCGATACCATCGATCGACAAGGGCAAACACGCCCTTGTCGATCGCTGGTAAGCGTTACAGCAATGACAGGTACCAGTCGATAAGGTTCTGGCCGAACAGGGCGGCGCACCAGGCGGCCAGCGCGATGCCGGGGCCCCAGGGAAGGCCCTGCTGTCCGCGCTTGGCGCGGACAAGGCCCCATAGGAGGCCGACGACGCAGGCCAGCAGCAGGCACAGCAGGTTTTTCTGCCAGCCCAGAAACAGCCCTGTGAGAAACAGCAGCTTGATATCGCCGCCGCCCATGGCGTCGCGGCGGAGCAGCTTCTCCATCAGCAGCGCCAGCAGCAGGACGCCGCCGCCCACGGCGACGCCGCCGATGAGGCCGTCCAGCGCCCGTTTGCCCGGGTCCGGGACAAAAAACAGGGTGACGATAAAAAGCACAACGCCGACCGCGATAAAGCGGTCGGGGATGATGTACCCCTCCAGGTCCGCGAAGGCGCAGGCCAGCAGCAGGCAGGCCACGGCCCAGGCTTCGAGGGTCCGGAGGGAGATATCATAGCGCAGCAGCAGCGACACGAACACCAGCGCGGCCACCGCTTCACCCACCGCGTGGCGGGGGGAGAGCTTCGCGCCGCAGTAACGGCAGCGGCCATGGCTGAACACATAGCTGAACACCGGCACAAGATCGCGGGGCGACAGCACATGGCCGCAGACGTCGCAGTGGGAACGGCCGCGGAGGACGCTCTCGCCATGGACGATGCGCCAGGCGGCGCAGTTGAGAAAGCTGCCCATGCAGGCGCCCAGCAGGGCGGCGATGAAGCAGCTGTATATGGTGATGGCGGGGGCGGCGTATAGCATGGGAACAGGCTCCTTTGTGTCGTTGCGGGTGTCCCCGCCCCGGCACAGCCGGGGCGGGGGATCATTTAGCTGTTTTCTTGACCCAGAGTCCAAGTGTAGGTCTTGTTACCGTTCGCATCAGCCAGCTTGGTAGCCTTGTACGTAATGGAACCGCCCTTGTTATCCTTCGTGTAAGTGAGCTTAGCATTATCGCCATCAGCATAATTGAAGGTGAACTCAGTTTTGCCGTTTTTGTCAGGGCCGGCAAGGAAATCCTCCTTGCTATCAGGAATGTTCTTGTTCTCGGTCAGGATACCGACCTGCCACTCGGCGTACAGAGCGCGGACATTGGCCACGTCGGCGGCCTCCTTGGACTTGGTCAGGGCGCCGTTGAACACGGGGATAGCGATGGCCACCAGAACAGCGATGATGGCGACAACGATCAGCATCTCCATCAGGGTGAAGCCCTTTTTGTTGTTGAGTTTTTTCAGCATGGGTAGTTTCTCCTTTTCTGTTTATAGTTCTATATCGTCCCGCAGCGTTGCGCGCGGAAGTGATACCTTGGTTATATGCCGCCGTACAGGGTGAACATGGGCAGGTAGACCGCCAGCAGCAGCAGGACCACCAGCACGGCCAGGGCAATGGTGATGGCCGGCTCCAGCACGGCCAGCAGCCGGGCGGTGGTGACGGACACCTCGTTGTCGTAGTAGCCGCCGATGACGTCCAGCGTCTCCTCCAGTGCGCCGGAGCGCTCGCCTACGCCCACCATCTCGGTGAGCATGGCGGGGAAGCACTCGATGCCGGCCATGCTCTCGGCCATGGGACGGCCGCGCTCCACGTCCTGCCGGACCTGACGGACCGCCAGGGAGAAGGTGTAGTTGCTCACGACGTTGGCGGTGACCTCCAGCGCCCGGGGCAGCGGCAGACCTGCCGCCAGCAGGGTGGCCATGCTGTGGGCGAACTGGGCGGCGGCATTCATGGAGTGTATGCGGCGCAGCGGGGCGCGCGTCAGGCTCCAGGCGGCCAGCGCGGCGCGGCCGCGCTCCGTGCGGCGGAAGGTCAGGTAGGCGATGACCAGCAGGGCCAGAACGCCCAGCACCAGCCACCACCACTTGGTGAAGAAGGCGCTGACGGCCATCAGGGCTCTGGTGACGCCGGGAAGGCTGCCGGAGCCCAGGTCCGTGAAGGCGTCCGTGAATGCGGGGACCGCCACGGCGATGATGATGACAAAGACGACGATGGCCACGATGATGACCATCACAGGGTACGTCAGGGTGCTGACGATCTTGGCCCTGGTCTTGGCGGAACGGTCGTAGTAGGCATGCAGGCGCTGGAAGCAGCTCTCCAGCGTGCCGGACTGCTCGCCGGCGCGCAGCGTCTCGGTAAAGGTTTTGGGCAGGTAGGGGGCATTGTTCTCGAAGCTCTGGGCAAGGGAGTAGCCCGCGCCCACCTCCTCGGAGACCTTATCCAGCATCCGGCGGAGGTATTTGTTCTTCGTCTGGGCGGCTACCATGGACACGCAGCGCTCCACCGACAGCCCGGAGGCCAGAATGATGGCGAATTGGGAGCACAGGAGCGCCAGCTCTTTCTCCTTGACCCGGAAGGCCACGGGGCGGGAGAGCACGCTCTCCTTCTTCTCGGGAACGGCTTCCAGCTTCGTGATGATGGCAACGCTCTCGCGGAGCTTGTCCGCCGCCTCAAATTCATCGTAGGCGCGGAGCACACCGGAGACTTTCGCGCCGCCGGCGGTCTGGCCTTTATAGCGGAATGTGGTCATGGGCGCGGGGCGCTCCTTTCTGTGAAATCAGGTCTCGGCGGCGGTGTTGATGACGCGGGCGGCCTCCGCCGCGGAGGTGACGCCGGAGAGCACCAGCTCGCGGCAGCTTTCCCGCAGGGTGGTGAAGCCGTCCTGCCGGGCGGCGGAGAGCAGCTCGTCGCCGTCGGCACCGTGGCTGATGCGCCGACGGAGGCGGCTGTTGAGCAGCAGTATCTCGAACACGGCACGGCGGCCGATGTAGCCGGAATGGCGGCACTCGGGGCAGCCGGCGCCCTTGTAGAAGGTGACGTCGCTGTCCTCGGGCAGGCCGAGAAGAAGCAGCTCCTCGGCAGAGGGACGGTAAGCCGTTTTGCAGTGGGGACAGAGCTTGCGGACCAGACGCTGGCTGACCACGCCCCGCAGGGCGCTGGACACCAACCAGGGCTCCACGCCGATGTCCTCCAGACGGTGGACGGCGGAGACAGCGTCGTTGGTGTGCAGGGTAGAGAAGACCAGGTGGCCGGTGATGGCTGCCCGCATGGCGATGGAGGCCGTCTCACCGTCGCGTATCTCGCCCACGGCGATGATGTCCGGGTCCTGACGCAGGATCGCGCGCAGGCCGCTGGCAAAGGTCATGCCGGTCTTTTCGTTGATCTGACACTGGTTCACGCCGGGGAGGTGGTACTCCACCGGATCCTCCAGCGTGACGATGTTCAGCGCGTCGCTGGACAGGTCGCGGAGCATATTGGACATGGTGGTGGACTTGCCGGAGCCGGTGGGGCCCACCAGCAGCACCACGCCGCTGGTGTTTTTCAGCAGGGCGTTGTAGTTGTCCAGGTCGCGGCCCTCCAGCCCGAGGACGGACTTGTCCAGCACCTGGGCGGACTTGTCCAGCAGGCGAAGGACGATCTTCTCACCGTAGACGGTGGGCATGGAGGCGATACGCAGGTCAAGGCTGTGGCCCCGGACGGAGAACATGGCGTGGCCGTCCTGGGGCACCTTGTGCTCGGCAATATTCATGCCGCCCATGATCTTCAGGCGGGAGATGACGGTGTTCTGCAGGTCGGCGGGCACAGTGAGCACACGCTGCAGCAGGCCGTCAATACGCATCCGCACCAGCATTTCACCCTCCTGGGGCTCCAGATGGATGTCGCTGGCGCGCTCGGTGAAGGCGCGCTCGATCAGGGAGTTGACAAAGCGGATGGTGGGAGCGGAGGCCTCCGGATCGGCGGTGTCCCGGGCCATCTGGGCGGGGATGATGTCCTCGCCGGCGCCGGCCTCGCGCTTCATCTCCTCGATGACGCGGGCGGTGCCCTCGCTGCCGTACAGGCGCTCGATGGCCTGCTCCACCGCCTTGCGGGTGGCGATCATGGGGATGATGCGTTTGCGGGAGGCGGTCTTGACCTCGTCCTGGGCCACAAAGTCCAGGGGGTCGTGCATGGCCAGGTACAGACGGTCCTGCACCAGCTTTACCGGGACCACGAGAAACTTTTTGGCCAGGTTCCGGGGGACGTATTTGGCCAGCTCCACGGGAATGGACACGGCGGTCAGGTCCACGAAGTCCACGCCCAGCTGCACACGCAGCGCGTCAATGAGCTGCGCTTCGGAGATAACCCCCTGCCGGATGAGAACATCGCCCAGACGCTGGCCGTCCTCGCGGGGCAGGGCCAGGGCCTGTTCCAGCTGCTCGCCGGTGATGATACCGGAGGAGACCAAAAGATCGCCCAGCCGCATATATGCCACGGAATACACCTCCAAACGGTAAAAAGCAAAAAAATTAAGTAGGGGCAAAAACGCGGGACGCAGCCTGCGCCTCGCGGTAGTGTTTTCAACCCCTACAATACCCTACTGTATGTAGCAAAAATTACTATACCGCATTTTCGCCGTAAAGTCAATTCCTTTTTCGACATTTTTACACATAAAACCGGCAAAAATGGAGGGTTGATGTGTGAAAATCATGCGCTCATATGACAAATTTCAGAAGAACCTGCAACAAATCCGATCGCGTGCTAAGAAGCGGTTAACAAGCATGGTTCAGGAAAACCAACCCTTTTTACGGCGGGGCGGTGGCGGCGGGTCCCGGCGGAAGGGTTTATCCACAAGAATGATGTCATAGCCGAACTTCTGGATGCACTCCCAGGGGATGTAGTAATCCTCGCCCCGGCCGAACAGCCCGAAGAACCGGCAGGGACCGAAGACGATCAGCGCCTTGACGGAGCCCTCCGGCACCGTGACCTCCACGTCGCCCACACAGCCAAGGCGGCAGCCGTCGCACAGGTTAATGACCTCTTTGCGCCGCAGCAGCGAAAATTTGCACAGCATCGGTGTCACCTCCTGCCGTCAGGATATGCGCGGCGGAGGCTGTCCCATACCGTCGGATCTTAGGGATTTTCGCCGGGGAGAATAACCGCCGCACCGGCGGGAAATACTGCCACTATCACGAAAGAGGCAGGTGGCGTCATGCGGGGCAGAGTGGAGATCAGCGGCATCAACACAGCGAAGCTGCCTGTGCTGAAAAACGATGAGATGACGGCGCTGCTGCGCCGCGCCCACGCAGGTGATACAGCGGCGCGGGAGCAGCTGATCTGCGGCAATCTGCGGCTGGTGCTGTCGGTGCTGCAGCGGTTCGCGGGGCGGGGCGAGAGCGCCGACGACCTGTTCCAGGTGGGGTGCATCGGTTTGATGAAGGCCATCGACAACTTTGATGTGGAGCAGCCGGTGCGGTTCTCGACTTACGGCGTGCCTATGATCGTGGGGGAGATACGCCGCTATCTGCGGGACAACAGCGCCCTGCGGATCAGCCGCAGTATGCGGGACACGGCCTACAAGATCCTGCGGGCCCGTGAGGCACTGCTGGCGGAGACGCAGCGGGAACCCACGGTGGAGCAGCTGGCGCGGTATCTGGACATTCCGCGGGAGGACGTGGTGTTTGCCATGGACGCGTTCAGCGATCCGGTGAGTTTGTACGAGCCGCTGTATGCCGACAGCGGGGACACGGTGTGCGTCATGGACCAGGTGCGGGATGAGAAGAATACCGACGAGAGCTGGCTGGACCGCATCGCGCTGAAGGACGCCATAGCCCGGTTGGACCCGCGGCAGCGGAGCATACTGGCGCTGCGGTTCTGCCAGGGGAAGACGCAGATGGAGGTCAGCAGCGAGATCGGCATCTCGCAGGCGCAGGTGTCACGACTGGAAAAGACAGCACTGGGCAGCATCAGGAAGAATATGTGAGTATCCCCCGGCTTCGCCGGGGGATACTTGTGTCTTTTGCGCCTTTTGAAAAACGCCCTCTTTTCTTTTGGAAAAGTTTGGTGTATACTATATGCTGAATGAGTATTTGCACCGGAGGTACTGACTATGTTTGATAATCGACGGGAGATCATGCAGGACGTGTTTCTGACGTATCTGCCCGCACAACGTTTCAAAACCAGCCGCATGACCGTGCAGCTGATCGCGCCTTTGCAGAGAGAGACAGCGGCGGCCAACGCGCTGCTGCCCGCCGTGCTGCGGCGGGGCACCGTCCGCTGCCCGGATATGGAGAGCCTGTCCGCCGCGCTGGATACGCTGTACGGCGCCAATATCGACTATACCGTCCGCAAAAAGGGTGAGCGCCAGTGTGTGGGTTTTGCTGCCGGCTTTATCGACGACGCCTTCACGCCCCACGGCGAGAAGCTGCTGGAGCCTGTGTCGGCGATGCTTGGCGAGCTGCTGCTGGACCCTGTGACCCACGGGGGACGTTTTCTGAGCAGCTATGTGGAGAACGAAAAGGCCAACCTGATCGACGCCATTCGGGGCCTGAAGAACGACAAGCGTGACTGGGCGGATATCCGGCTCATGCAGGAGATGTGCGCCGGCGAGCCGTACAGCGTGCTGCGCCTGGGAGACGAGGAGACGGCCGGGCGTATCACCAACCAGTCACTGTATGTCCATGGGCAGGCGCTGATGGCGTCCAGCCGGGTGGAGGTCATCTACTGCGGCAGCGCGGAGGCGCAGCGTGTGGAGGACGCAGTGCTCACGGCGCTGGCGGCGCTGCCCCGCGGCGCCCAGACGGCGCTGCCGGAGGTGCAGCGCATACAGGCACCGGATACGCCCCGGCGGATCGTGGAGACGATGGACGTGACCCAGGGCAAGCTGGCCATGGGCTACCGCTGCAGCAGCGACGACTATCCGGCCATGGTGCTGGCAAATCTGATTTTCGGCGGCACCAGCAACTCCAAGCTGTTTTTGAACGTGCGGGAGAGGCTGAGCCTGTGCTACTACGCCTCCAGCAGCTATGCCCGCAGCAAGAACATTCTGACCGTGTCCAGCGGCGTGGAGACCGCAGACTTTGAACGGGCGGAGGCGGAGATCGGCCGCCAGCTGCAGGCAGTGCAGCAGGGCGATTGGGAGGACTGGGAGCAGGAGGGTGCTCTGCAGGCCATCCGTGCGTCGCTGCTGTCACTGTCGGACTCTCAGGGTGCGCTGGAGAATTTCTATCTGGGCCAGATCGCGGCTGGGGTCGAGGAGACACCGGAGGAGCTGGCCGCGGCGCTGGAGCAGGTGACAAAGGAGCGCATCGTGGCGGCGGCACAGACGGTGAAGCTGGATACGGTGTACTTCCTGCGGGGAAAGGAGGAGGCGTAACATGGACAAGAAGCTGTATCCCCGCATCGGCGAGGAAGTGATATGGGAGACGCTGGACAACGGACTGCCGGTGTGCATCGTGCCGAAGCAGGGCTTTTCCCGAAAGTACGCGCTGTTTGCCACCCGTTACGGCGGCATGGATATGCGCTTTGAGCTGAACGGACAGTGGCTGGACACTCCGGCGGGCATCGCCCACTATCTGGAGCACAAGATGTTCGACACGAAGGATGGCAACGCCCTGCAGGAGCTGGCGAAAAACGGTGCGGAGCCCAACGCTTTCACCTCCAACGCCATTACGTGCTACTATTTTGACTCTACGGAGAAGTTTTACGAAAATCTGGAGATACTGCTGTCCTTCGTGTCTGTGCCCTATTTCACCGATGAGAGCGTGGAGAAGGAACAGGGCATCATCGGCCAGGAGATCGGCATGATCGAGGACAACCCCGAGTGGCAGGTGTACAAGCAGATGATGCAGGCGCTGTACCGCAGCAGTCCCGCGCGGACGCCGGTGGCCGGCAGCGTGGAGAGCATCAGCCATATCACGGCGCAGACGCTGTATGACTGCCACAAGGCGTTCTACACCCCGGCAAATATGTGCCTGGTGGTGGTAGGCGATGTGGACCCCGAGACGGTGCTGGCCACGGCAAAGCGGGTGCTGCCGGCGGAGAGTGGGGCGATCATCCGGCGCGACTATGGCGCGGAGGAGAGTACCGACGCTGCCTGCGGCTATGCCGAGGCACAGATGGAGGTGGCCATGCCCACGTTCCTGGTAGGCTTCAAGTGCCCGCCCCAGCACGGAGGGGAGGCGCAGCACCGGTTTGCCGCCATCGGCGAGCTGGCTTGTGATGTGCTCATGGGCGAGTCCAGCCCGCTGTATGCGCGGCTGTACAGCCAGGGACTGATCAACGGCTCCTTCGGCGCGGCGTTCGACCTGCTGCCCGGCGCGGCCTATGCCTATGCCGGCGGCGACAGCAAGGACCCGAAGGCCGTGGCGGAGGCCATTCTGGACGAGGCGCAGCGGCTGGCGGCGGAGGGTGTGGACGGCGACTATTACAAGCGGATCGTCAACGCCAACTTCGGCGCGGCGCTGCGGGAGCTGAACGCCTTTGAGTCCATCGCCGTGTCCATGGCGGAGGGGCGGTTCCAGGGGTATGACCCGTACCGCTTCCCGGAGATATACGATGACATCACCGCGGAGGATGTGCGCGCGTTCCTGCGGGAGAACTTCACGCGGACGCACATGGCGCTGTCGGTGATCGCGCCCAAGGAGGGATAACATGAACGTGAGGATCATGGCGGACAGCCCCATCCGGTTTCCGGGGCTTTTCGGGGACTGGGCCTTTACCGGCTCGTCCGTAGCCTTCCATATCGGAGGAAAGGCCATTTATTGGTACGGAATCATCATCGCGCTGGGCGTGCTGCTGGCGCTGTGGTTCTGCATGAAGCAGAAGGAGAAGTACGGAATCACCGAGGATAACTTGATGGACGGCGTGCTGTGGGGCATTCCCCTGGCTATCGTGGGGGCGCGGCTGTACTATGTGCTGTTTTATCTGGACCGATTCAAAAAAGCGGATGGTTCCTTTGACTGGGCGGAGTCCGTGGCTATATGGGACGGCGGGCTGGCTATCTACGGCGGCGTGATCGCGGCGGTGCTGGTGTGCTTCGTGCTCAGCAAAAAGCGGGGCTTCAAGCTGGGGGCGCTGACGGACCTGATCGTGATGGGTTTCCTGATCGGGCAGGCGGTGGGCCGCTGGGGCAACTTCATGAACCGGGAGGCCTTCGGCGCGGAGACGACGCTGCCGTGGCGGATGCAGCTGACCACCACCGCGGGGACGCTGGTGGAGGTGCATCCTACGTTCCTGTACGAGAGCCTGTGGAACGTAGTGGGGCTGCTGCTGATCGTTTTTGTCGTGGCGAAGGGACGCCGCTTCGACGGCGAGAACACATGGTTCTACTTCCTGTGGTACGGTATCGGACGGTTCTGGATCGAGGGGCTGCGGACCGACAGCCTGTACCTGTTCAACTGGACCATCGGCGGCGAGCCCATCCGCGTCAGCCAGGCGCTGAGCCTGGTGATGGTGCTGGTGTCGGCGATTATGCTGCTGTACAACATCAAGCTGCATCCCCACAAGCCGGAGGAGCTGTATGTGAATATCGCCGCGGCGCAAAAGGCGGCAGAGGGCGAAAGCGCGGACGGCAGCGCGGAGTGACGCGATGCGGCTTCGGCGCGGTGTACAGGTCCATTGCAGAACACCATATGCAGCCCGCTTTCGGAACGGGCGGCGCTGTAAAAAAAGAACACCCACGGCTGAAGCCGTGGGTGTTTTGTCTGCATCAGTGCCGCCGCGCGGTGAGGTAGTGGTTGTTGTAGTACGTCTCGGACAGGGAGGTGATCACCACGCAGTGCCCGTTGTAGTAGGAGGACGAGGCGTGGATGAACTGGTCGCCGCCGATATAGATGCCCACATGGGAGGCGGTATAGCCGTAGTCCTGGAAGAATACCAGATCGCCGGGCTGCAGATCGCTGCGGGAGACCTCGGTGCCGTAGCTGAGCTGGCTGGTGGCGCCGTGGGGCAGCTTGATGCCCACCTGGGCAAAGACATACATGGTAAAGCCGGAGCAGTCGAAGCCGCTGGCAGAGGAACCGCCGTAGACGTAGGGCACGCCCAGATACTGCTGGGCGATGGAGACGATGCTGCTGCCGGAGGCGGAGGCGGCCGGCGTTGCCGGGGTCTCGGCAGGTGTTTCGGCGGGAGACCCCTCGGTCGTTGTATTCTCGGCGGGCTTGTCCGCCGTGTCGGTCAGGGCGGAGGTGGGGCAGATCAGCACGTACTGCGAGGCCACGTAGCCGCTGATGCCGTTGTAGGTAACGGCGAACCAGCCGCCGGGCTCAATGCCGGTGACGGCAATGACCGTGCCCTGAGATACGGTGCCCAGAGAGGTGCTGCCGCTTTTGGCGGCGGTACGGATGTTCAGCACGTCCGCGGTGACACGTCCGGCGCCGTTAAGGCCGGAGGCGGTGTCGTAGCGGGTGACATACTGGGCAGCCACATAGCCGCGCTTGCCGTCGAAGGAGATACGGTACCAGTCACCCTCCTGGGCGGTGAGCTCGATAACGGCGCCCTTGTCCAGGGTCTTGAGGATGTCATAGCCGGTGCCCGCGCCGCTGCGCATACGGACGCCGGTGCCGGAGATCACGCCCAGTGCCTGAACGGCGGTGGAGACGGGCGCCTCGTCGGCCTCGGGCGTCTCCTGGGGCGGTTCTTCCTCGGCGGCCTGTGCGGCAGCAGCCTTGGCGGCGTCCTCGTTGTTGAGCAGGGCATCCTCGGCGGTCTCGCCGCCGGAATGGGCCGTCAGCGCCGCTGCGCCCAGCAGGCCGGAGAACAGTGCTGTCTCGGGAGAGGGCTCAGTGGTGCCGGTGGGCAGGGCGGAGACGGAGGCAACGGTCAAGGGCACGGCGGGGGCGGCGTCGGTCATGCTGGCGGCGGCACCGCCGAAGTTGACCACTGCGTCACCGCCGATGACCAACAGCGTGGCCAGAGCCACTGCCAGTGCGGAAAAAATACGCTTCATGGCTTACAGCTTGCCGGCGAGGGCACGCTCCAGCCAGATGCAGCCCACATCCATGGCGGCATAGAGGCTGTCCTTCTCGGATTTCTTGACCACGCGGTCCCGGGACTTGAGGTCCGGGTCGGTCAGCTGAAGCTGGACGGATACACGCTTGGCCACGTCCATGTCCTGCTCCTTGACGGTGTCGAGAATCTGCAGGAGGACGATGTACTTGTCCGCCATGCTGCCGTAGTAGATGAAATTGTCTACGCGGCGCAGGGGGTGGTTCTTATAGACAAGCCCTTCGGGCTTTTTGTTTTCAGCCATGATGATACCTCCGAAAATTTTTGTAACCAAATTGTAACACATTTGGACGGGGCTGTCAACGCAGGCGCGGCAGGAAAAATATGGGACTTTGTGCCGCAAAGGAAAAAGGGGCTGCCGCGCTTCTGCACGGCAGCCCCTTACAGCGGTACGCTTACAGCTCCAGATAGCTCTTCACCAGGACCTGCAGCAGCTCGTCCCGGTCGATCTTGCAGATCAGGGACCGGGCGGAGTTGTGGTTGGTGATGTAGGTAGGATCCTCGGAGAGAATGTAGCCCACGATCTGATTGATGGGATCATAGCCCTTCTCCTTGAGCGATTCGTAGACGGAGGTGAGGATGTGATGTACCTGCTGCTCCTTATCCTCTGCCGCGTTGAACTTACGGGTAAATTCGTCCATGTGGGCACCGCCTTTCTCATTTTCTCAATATCACTTTTAGTATACGCTCTTTTCCCGGAACTGTAAAGGGGAAAAAGTGCGCGGTACAGGGGGAAATCTGCGCGGGATCAGCGGCGCAGCTCCGCACCGAAGCGCTTGGCGATCTTGTTGAGCACGCCGGAGGCGACCTCCTCGATCTCGGCGGAGGTCAGGGTCTTATCCTTGGAGCCGATGGCCAGGCGCAGCGTCAGGGACTTCTTGCCTGCCGGGACCTGCTTGCCGCGGTACTCATCTACGAAGGCCGCGCCGTGGAGCAGCTCACTCTTGATGCCGCGGACGGTCTGGGCCACGTCCTTCCACTGGACGGAACCATCTACCAGCAGGGAGATGTCGTAGTCGGTCATGGGATACTCGGCCAGGTGGGTGAAGGTGTTGGTGCGGGACTTCAGGGGCACCAGGGAGTCCTGATCCAGCTGGAAGAGCATTACGTTCAGGTTCTTGATGCCGCAGGCCATGGAGACCTTCTTGGCCAGCAGGGCCAGGTCGCCTACCTTCTCGTCACCGCGGTAGATGTTCAGCCAGACCACGTTGTCGGCCCACACGGGCTTCTCCGTCTGGCGGAAGGCCAGCGTCTCCATGTGGACGTAGCGCGCCATCATCTCCACCACGCCCTTGGCCTTGCGGAACAGGGCGGTGATGTCCTTGTCGGTGGTGGCGAAGGCACCCGCCACGTTCTTGCGCTGGGAGGGCAGCTTCTCGCGCTCGTCGTAGGGGGAGGTGTAGTTCTCGTCGCGGAACACCTGCGCCGTCTCGAAAATGAAGAATTCGTTGAAGTAGCGCTCGTTCTTCACCACGGCCTTGCACAGGTTGGGCAGCAGGGAGGAGCGCACGAACCGCTCGGCGGGAGACGGCGGCGTGGACAGGGACAGGATGCCCTCCGTGCTCTGCAGCACCGCGTTGACGTAGGATTCCTCCATCCACGGATAGGTGAAGATCTCCTGCATGCCGCAGCGGATGGCCAGATACTCCTTGATGCGCCGTTCCAGATCCTTGTCCAGCTGGTTGATGGCACCGTCGAAGGTGGTGGTGATGGGCTCGGCCTCGAAGTTCTCGTAGCCGTACATCCGGGCGACCTCCTCCATGATATCCGCCTGAATGGATACATCGCCGGTGGAGCGCCAGGTGGGGACCACCACGTGCATATTGTCGCTGTTGAAGGTGATGCTGTAGCCCAGCAGCTCCATTTTGTGCTTGATCTCATCCGGGGACAGGTGCTTGCCCAGCCGGCGTTCCAGCCAGCTGAGGGCCACGTCGATCTCCGCCGGCTTCAGGTGCTCGGGGTACTGGTCCACCAGACCGGTGACCTTCATCTCCGGGTACAGCTGGGAGAACAGCTGCATGGACAGGTCGAAGGCCTGGTCGCAGCGCTCCGGGTCAATGGCCTTTTCATAACGGGCGGAGGCCTCGGTGCGGTTGTCATACCGCAGGGCGGTGCGGCGGATGCCCTTGGCGTCGAAGTTGGCGACCTCCAGGATGACCTTAGAGGTATCCGGCAGGATGGAGTCCTTGGCGCCGCCCATAACGCCCGCCAGACCCACCACGCCGGCGTCGTCTGCGATGACCAAATCGTCGGAGGACAGGGCCAGCTCCTTGCCGTTCAGCAGCAGGAGCTTTTCGCCCTCGCCGGCGCGGCGGACGATCACGTGGCCGGCGATGTGGTCGGAGTCAAATGCGTGGGTGGGTTGGCCGGTGGCCAGCATAACGTAGTTGGTGATGTCCACCAGCGCGTTGATGGGACGCATGCCCACCTTCCAGATGCGGTTCTGCATCTGATAGGGGGCGGGCTTGACGTTCAGACCCTCGATCTGGGCAGAGAGGTAGCGGGGGCAGCGCTCAGCGTCCTCCACGGTGACGTGGAACCCGGCGGTGTTCTCCACGTTCCGGTCGAAATGGGGGAACTGCGTCATGGGCAGGTCGTACAGCGCCGCGATCTCCCGTGCGATACCGTAGTGGCCCCACAGATCGGGGCGGTTGGTCATGGACTTGTTATCGATCTCCAGAATGATATCGTTCAGGTCCAGAGCGTCGGCCAAAGGGGTGCCGGCGGGGGCGTCAAAGTCACTGAGGTCCAGAATGTGGGCTTCCTCCTTGGTGGGGAACAGGTCGGCCAGGCCGATCTCCACCGCGCCGCAGATCATGCCGTAGCTGTCCACGCCGCGGAGCTTGCTTTTCTTGATCTCCACCAGGTCGCCCTCGCCGTGCCACTTGCACATGGCGCCGGGCAGGGCCACAGCTACTTTCATGCCCTCGCGGAGATTGCTGCCGCCGCAGACAATGTCCTCCACACGGCCGCCGATATCGGTCTTGCACACCTTCAGCTTGTCGGCGTTGGGGTGCTGCTCGATGGTGTTGATAACGCCCACCACCATGTCGTGGAAGGACGCGCCCAGATCGGTGGCGTCCTCCACCTCCACGGTGGACATGGTCAGGTCGTAGGCCAGCTTTTTCAGGTCGGCGTCAGCCGGCAGCTGGACGTAATCGCGGATCCAATTCAAAGATACTTTCATGTCGTGTACCCTCCCTTATCAGCGGAACTGTTCCAGGAAGCGCAGATCGGCGCTGTGGAACAGACGGACGTCATCCACGCCGTAGCGCATCATTACCAGGCGGTCCAGACCGATGTTGACGTAGAAGCCGGTGTATTCATTGGGGTCTAGGCCGGCGGCCTTCAGCACGTTGGGGTGAGGCGTGCCGCCGGGCATGACCTCGATCCAGCCCACGTGCTTGCACACGCTGCAGCCCTTGCCGCCGCAGACCAGGCAGCCCATGTCGATCTCAAAGCCGGGCTCGACGAACGGGAAGAAGCCGGCGCGCATACGGACCGGAACGTCGCGGCCGAAGACCTTGCTGAGGATGCTCTTGATCATCACCTTGCCGGAGGCAAAGGTGAAGTCCTTGTCCACGATCAGCGCCTCATACTGGAAGAAGGCACGCTCGTGCCGGGCGTCGGTGGTCTCGTTACGGTAGACCTTGCCGGGATACACGAAGCGGTAGGGGGCCTTGTGGGTCTGGAGATAGCGGACGGAGCCGCCGGTCAGGTGGGGTCGCAGGCACAGCTTGTCCCAGCATTCGCCCTTGTCATGGCCCGCCAGCCAATAGGTGTCCATGCTCTCGCGGGCGGGATGGTTGGGGGGGAAGTTCAGGTTGTCGAAGCCGTAGAGCTCGCTGGTGATGTCATCCTCCTCAAAGATCTCAAAGCCCATGGAACGGAAGGCGTCATTCAGGTCGTAGCACATCTGGGTGATGGGGTGCAGACCACCGCTGAGGGGCATGGTGCCGGGGACGGAGATGTCAAAGTCCGGGTCCACCTCGGAGGCTTTCATCTTCAGCTCGTCACGGCGCTCGTCCAGCAGGGCGGACAGCTGTCCTTTCACCTGGTTGACGGCCTTGCCCATCTCGGGTCGCAGGGATACGTCCAGCTTGGGCAGCTCCTTCATCAGCTCGGTCAGGCTGCCCTGCTTGCCCAGCAGCGCGGCCTTGATGTCCTGCAGCTCCGTCTCGGTGGCGACGGAGGCGATGCGCTGCTTGCCCTCGGCCAGCAGCTGTTCCAGTTTTTCTTTCATGTATTTGCTTCCTCCTCTTCAGAGTTGTTTAATGGGGTAAAGCGCAATAAAAAACACCCTTCATCCCATGTCTTGGGACGAAAGGCGAACTTCCGTGGTACCACCCAGCTTCGCGGACCTTGTCCGCGCACTCATTGTCCGGTAACGGCGGGGCCCGGCCGCGCATTTCCTCGCGGCAGCTCCCGGGCGAACACTGCGGTACATCCCAAGTCGGCTTGCAGCCGGTGGCCGACTCTCTCTGCCGGATGCGTGGGCGCAGATCTTCCCGTTCACAGCTTTTTTGCTTGATGGATAACTTATACCACAACAAAAGGAAACTTGCAAGCACTTTTTTCGCGGCGCGATACGAAAAAAGCAGGTTTTGTAATTGACATATGTGCTATACTGTACAAAAAGGCACGGGGAGGTGCGCTATGCAGGTCATCGACAGGGCGTTTGTGCGGGGCCTTATGCCCGCCCGGGACCAGGGCGGACACAAAGGGACCTTCGGCAAGGTCTATCTGCTGGGCGGCAGCGTGGGGTACACCGGCGCGCCGGTGCTGTGTGCCGGCGGGGCGGTACACAGCGGCTGCGGGCTGGTGTTCCTGGGCGTGCCGGAGACGGTGTGGCCCATCGCGGCGGCCAGATGCCTGTGCGCTATGCCTCATCCGCTGGCGGAGCAGGACGGAAGGCTCTCCGCGGCCGCGGAGACGGAGATACGCCGCCGTGCCGCCGTCTGCGATGCCGTGGCCGTGGGCTGCGGCCTGGGGCGGAGCGAGGGCAGCGATGCATTGGTGAACGCGCTGCTGACGCTGGAAAAGCCGCTGGTGCTGGACGCCGACGGCATAAACGCGCTGGCGGGGCATATAGATACATTGTCCTGCCGCCGGGGCTGTGTGACGGTGCTGACGCCCCACGACGGGGAACTGGCCCGCATCGGCGGCGACATGACCGCGCCCCGTGAGGCGGCGGCCGCCGCCTTTGCCGCCGATCACGGCGTGTACCTGATCCGCAAGGGCCATCGGACTGTGGCAGCCGCGCCGGACGGCCGTCTGGCGGTGAACACCACCGGGAACGACGGTATGGCCAAGGGCGGCAGCGGCGATGTGCTGACGGGCCTTTTGACCGGACTGCTGGCCCAGGGCATGGAACCATTTGACGCCTGCTGCGCGGCGGTGTGGATCCACGGCCGTGCCGGGGATATGGCGGCGGAGGAAAAGGGACGGCGGGGCATGACCCCGGCGGATATGATAGAGAAGCTGCCCTATGCGCTGAAAGAGGTGGAATGACCGGAAAGCCCTTCTGAAAAAAGGAGGGACGGACCATGCGAAAATGTGTGCTGCCGCTGTTGCTGTGTGCGGTGCTGCTGTGCGGCTGCGGCGGTGAGAAGAGTCTGACGGTGCAGGACCAGTACCGGACGGTGGTATCGGCGGACATGGAGGCGGAGGTGGTCAGCCGTACGGCCAGCGATGACCGCACCTTCACCCTGACGTGCCGATATGACCGGGCGGGGCAGTCTGTCACCACGGTAACGGCGCCGGAGGCGCTGAAGGGCCTGACCGCCGTGCTGGCGGACGGACAGCTGTCGCTGAAGAGCCGTGACCAGCTGCTGCCGGCAGGGGATGCCACGGATATCTGCCCGGCCAACTGTCTGCCAGAGCTGCTGCGAACACTGGCGGAGGGATATCTGAAGGAGCAGGGCACGGAGCCGTTGGAGGACACGCCATGCCTGCGCCTGACGCTGGAGACCACCGGGCAAAGCGGCGCGGCGGTGCTATGCAGCGTGTGGCTGGACGAGAGCAGCCTGATCCCGCGGTATGCGGAGTTTTCACAGAACGGAAATGTGGTGCTGACGGTGCGAATGATATCCTTTGCCTGCACCACGGGAGATACGGAGGCGTAACAATGGAATCGACACTGAGGAGAACATGGGCGGAGATCGACCTGGACGCGCTGGCGCACAACTATCGGACGCTGCGTGACCGGGTAGGCCCGGAGGTGAAGTTTCTGGGCGTGGTAAAGGCGGATGCCTACGGCCACGGGGCCGTACAGGTGAGCCGGACTCTGCAGACGCTGGGCGCGGACTACCTGGCGGTATCCAGCATAGACGAGGCGTCGGAGCTGCGGTGCAACGGCATCACCATGCCTATCCTGATCCTGGGCCACACGCCCCGAGAGCAGGTGGGACGGCTCATCGATCTGCACATTACCCAGGCGGTGTCCTGCCAGGCCAAGGCGCTGGAGTACAGCGAGGAGGCGGTGCGCTGCGGCGGCGAGCTGACGGTGCACATCAAGGTAGACACCGGTATGTCGCGGTTGGGATATCTGGTCTCCGGCAGACACTTCGACACCGGCACGGCGGATATCTGCGCGGCCTGCGCCCTGCCGGGTCTGCGGGCGGAGGGCATCTTCACCCATTTTGCCGTGTCGGACGAGCCGGATGCGGACAGCCGCGACTATACAGAAAAGCAGCTGGCGCTGTTCCGCCGGGTCATCGACGCGGTGGAAGCAAAGCGCGGCCAGCGGTTCGCCATACGCCACTGTGCCAACTCCGGCGGCGTGGCGTCGTACCCGGAGACATATATGGACATGGTGCGTCCCGGCATTTTGCTGTACGGCTGCGGCGACCTGGCGGAGAAGCTGGGGCTGCACCCGGTGATGGCGCTCAAGACCACAGTGAGCACCATCAAGACCTATGAGCCGGGCACGGACGTCAGCTACGGGCGGCGGTTCACCACAGAGCGCGTCACGCGGATGGGCGTGGTGCCCTACGGCTACGCGGACGGCTTTCACCGGTGTCTGTCGGATCGGTGCGGCTTTATGACCGCGGAGGGTATGGCGCCTCAGCGGGGGCGGATCTGCATGGACATGAGCATGATCGACCTGACGGACCTGCCTGGTGTGCAGGTGGGCGACGAGGTGGAGGTGTTCGGCAAGCGGCAGCGGGTGGACGTGCTGGCGGCTGCCGCCGGGACCATCCCCTATGAGCTGACCTGCGCCGTCAGCCGGCGGGTACCGCGGGTGTATTATAAGGACGGACGGGAAGTGGAAAAGGAGCTGCTGCTGCGGTTCTGAGGCTTCACACTGCCGCCGCGGCGCGCATAGGATAGACCGGGCGGGACAAAACGGAATTTACGGCGCTGCGGCGTATAAATCCGGCGGCTGCGTGGGACAATGGAAGTGACCTGGGGACATATCTCCCTCCGGTACTTCTTGCCTCGGAGTGTGAACTGTGTGGATACGACTGTCAGACGCGGCGACATTTACTATGCGGACCTCAGCCCCGTGGTGGGCAGCGAGCAGGGGGGCGTGCGCCCGGTGCTGATCGTACAGAACGATACCGGCAACCGGCACAGTCCCACCGTCATCGCCGCCGCCATCACGTCGCAGCTGGGGAAGGCAAAGCTGCCTACCCATATCGCGCTGGCGGCCCAGGGCAGCGGACTGCCGCGGGATTCCGTCATCCTGCTGGAGCAGATACGGACGCTGGATAAAAAGCGCCTGCGGGAGCGCATGGGCCGTGTGGACAGCGCGGTGATGGAAAAGGTGGATGCCGCCATTGCCGTCAGCTTCGGGCTGACGGGGAGCCATCTGGTGTAAACGGCGGCGATGACATGAGAAAACAGGCCTGTGCATAGTATGGCACAGGCCTGTTTTTTGTGAAAGGGGGCGGTGCGCCGTGGAATATCCGGTCTGTCTGGCGGATAGCTGCGTGGGGACGCTGTACGTGTGTCCGCGGGGAGAGGAGACGGAGCTGCGGGCGGTGTGCCGGGGAACGGAGAAGGGGCTGTATCGGCTGTACGTGCAGGGCAACAGGGGCGAGGTGCTGCTGGGCGTTACCGAGGACGGCGGGCTGCGGCGCTGCTTTTCCCGGGAACTGCTGGCTCCCGCCGGGGAATTGCGCCGCGGCGTGCTGCGGCCGTGCGGCGGCGAAGCGCCGGAACGGCGTGGGTTTCTCTCCCGACTGCCGGAGATGGCGCGGACGGCGCGGCAGGGGCGCTGTGTGCGGGCGCTGGTCCCGTGGCGGGAGGGGGAGCCCTTCCCGATCCCGGAGCTGTTCTGCTTTGCAAGCGTGGGGCAGGGACGGGTGACGTACCTCTTTGATGGCGAGGGCCGGCCCATTATGCCGAAATAACGGCGAAAATTTGAAAAAAGACTACCATATGTTGTGGATATATGCTATACTGTCTCTGACTATACGGCATCTGCCGTAGAGATAAGGAGGAGCAAGAGAGATGAGATGCCCCTATTGCGGTTATAAAGAGAGCAAGGTGGTGGATTCCCGCCCCGCCGACGAGGGCAGCAGTATCCGCCGCCGCCGGGAGTGTTTGCAGTGCGAAAAGCGCTTCACTACCTATGAGACGGTGGAGAGCCTGCCGATGGTGGTCATTAAGAAGGACGGTTCCCGCCAGAGCTTTGACAGAAGCAAGGTGCTGCGGGGCATCCAGCGCTCCTGCGAGAAGCGGCCGGTGCCCGTGGCGGACATGGAGCGCATGGCGCTGGAGATCGAGCAGGAGCTGCAAAACTCCCTGGAGCGCGAGGTCAGCACCGATGTCATCGGCGAGAAGGTCATGGAGAAGCTGAAAAAGGCCGATGAGGTGGCCTACGTCCGCTTTGCCTCCGTGTACCGGCAGTTCAAGGATATCAACACGTTCATGTCCGAGCTGAATAAGCTGCTGAGCGAGAAGTGACCGTCAGAAGATATTTTTGGGGCTGAGCTGCTGTGTTTCGGCAATGAGCCGGAACTGGTGGCGCAGCTGGGCCAGCACGGGGTACAGCTCTTCGGTGCTGCCCTGGGCAGACAGGGCCTTGGCCTGGGCCATCAGGGCCTCGGCCTCGTCCAGGTCCTCATGGGAGACGATGATGTGCATATAGCCTTGAACGTCCTGCCACAGGTCGTCCAAGGTGCCCAGCGCCGCCCCGCCGTCGCCGCCGGCATCCAGGTCGGCGGTGACTGTGTCTACCGCGGCAGTCCACTCGCCGCAGCGGTCCGTGACCCAGGCTGCGTTCCACAGGATGAAGAACAGCACGGCCAGCAGTACGAACAGGGGGATGCGGACGGCCCTCATCGCGCAGCCTCCTTCCGCAGACACACCACGGTGCCCTGTTGGTCCACGGACAGCAAAAACACGTCCTGACTGCGGGCGATGCCCTGCCGGTGAAGCTCCTGTGCCAGCCAGCGGTCATCGCGGCCCGCCTGCCGGAGGTTATCCGTCAGCACCCGGCCGTCGTTGATGAGGATGATGGGCAGGAATACGTTGTCCTGTACGTCCAGCCCCAGCTGCTCCGGCGTGACCGGCTGGAGGGGACTGCGGGGCAGCACAGACAGACGGCCGTTCGTCTCCAGCACGGCGTACTTTACGTCGCTCAGGTCGGTGATCCCCTGGCCCCGCAGCTGCTCGAACAGCTCGTCCAGGGTCAGTCGGTTGCGGCGCATGGTCTCCTGCCGCAGCTTGCCGTCCACGATCACCAGGGCCGGCTGGCCGCAGACCAGGTCCCGGAAGCGTACGTTCCGCAGGCTGATGGCGCTGAACAGTGTGGACAGGGCGATCAGCGTGATGATGGGAATGACGCCGTTGAACAGCGGCAGGGCAAAGTCCTGCATGGGTACGGAGGCCAGGTCGGAGATCAGCAGCGTCAGCACCAGCTCGATGGGCTCCAGCTCGCCGATCTGCCGCTTGCCGCTGAGGCGCAGGCCCGCGATCAGCAGCAGATAGAGAATGACCGTGCGGAAAAAGGCAGTCGCCATGATCGTACACCCCTTCGGAAATTGTATTCCGGAGCAGTATGCCCCGCGGCGGGGCAAATTATGTTGGTATACAGCGGCAAAGCCGCTTTGTATATGGCTCGCAGAACGGAAAGGAGGATCTCGGCACAGGCCGACATAAGCGCCAGCGCTCATACAGCCGACGGATGTTTCCCGCCGGCTTGTCGCTGCTCTTTTTGAAGGCGGCGGCGAACATGAGACGACGAGGCGGAGAGTGATCGAAGTATTCGGCGGATGCTCTCCCGTGCCGTCCGGGTGCGTACACAGTCAGCAAATATGCGGGTGACCGCAAAACAGAGAGGCTGTGACCGGATGTGAAGACAAATGATCTGCGCGTTTGTGCTTCCGACCTATTATATTGATCGGAGGATTTTGCTTATATGTGTGGTATCGTAGGATACGTTGGACAGCAGCAGGCTGCGCCGCTGCTGCTGGATGGATTGTGCCGCCTGGAGTACCGGGGCTATGACTCCGCCGGTATCGCGGTCTGCAGCGGAGACACCCTTCAGGTACGCAAGACGCCGGGGCGTCTTGCGGCGCTGGAGACGCTGACCCACGGCGGGGCGGATCTGCCGGGGACAGTGGGCATCGGCCACACCCGGTGGGCTACTCACGGCGAGCCCAATCAGGTGAACGCCCATCCACAGGTCAGCGGCGATGGAAAGTTCGCCGTGGTGCACAACGGGATCATCGAGAATTTCGCCCGGCTGAAGCAGGAGCTGATCCAGAAGGGCTGCACGTTCGTGTCCGAGACGGATACGGAGGTGGTGGCCCAGCTGTTGGCCTGGTATTACAGCCAGTGCGGCGATGTGTTCGAGGCGGTGAACCAGATGCTCTCCCGGGTGGAGGGATCCTATGCGCTGGGCATCCTGTGCGCCGACACGCCGGACCGGATCATCGCTGCCCGGAAGGATGCGCCGCTGCTGCTGGGCTGCGGCCGGGGGGAGAACTTCCTGGCCTCGGATGTGACGGCGCTGCTGCGGCACACCCGTGACGTGGTATATATGGATGACGGCGAGCTGGCTGTCATCACGGCGGAGGGTATCCGTATCTACGACGAGCGCCGCCGGCCCATCGACAAGGAGCACCGTCACATCGACTGGGATGTGGACGCCGCGGAAAAGGGCGGTTACGACCACTTCATGCTTAAGGAGATCTATGAGCAGCCGGCGGCGGTGCGCCGCGCCATCACCGGACGCATCCGGGACGGCCGTGTGGTGCTCAGCGACCTGACTATGACTGACAGAGAGATCCGTGATATCGGCCGCATCTGCATCGTGGCCTGCGGGTCCAGCTACCATGTGGGCATGGTGGGCAAATACACCCTGGAACGGCTGCTGCGCCGCCCGGTGGAGGTCTGCCTGGCGTCGGAGTTCCGGTACAGCGACCCCCTGGTGGGCGAGGGCGATCTGGTCATCGTCATCAGCCAGTCCGGTGAGACGCTGGACTCCATGGCCGCCCTGCGCGAGGCCAAAAAGCGCGGTGCCCGGGTGCTGTCCATCGTGAACGTGGTGGGCTCGTCCATCGCCCGGGAGAGCGACGACGTGCTCTACACCTGGGCCGGACCGGAGATCGCCGTGGCCACCACAAAGGCGTACAGCACCCAGATGGCGGTGCTGCACCTGCTGGGACTGTATTTCGGCGATGTGCTGGGCACCGTGGATTATGAGACATACAGCGCCATGGTGCGGGGGCTGGAGGCCCTGCCGGGGCAGATGGAGCAGGTTCTCTCCCATACGGAGGATATCCGCGCGGCCGCCAAATGGCTGGCGCAGGAGGAGGACGTGTTCTTCATCGGCCGGAATCTGGACTACGCATTGTCCCTGGAGGGGAGCCTGAAGCTGAAGGAGATCAGCTACATCCACTCGGAGGCCTATGCCTCCGGTGAGCTGAAGCACGGCACCATCTCCCTGATCCGCCAGGGAACGCCGGTGATCGCTGTGGCTGCCTATCTGCCGCTGCTGGATAAGGCGGTCAGCAATGTGGTGGAGGTACAGGCCCGCGGCGCGCGGGTGCTGGCCCTGACCACCGAGGCCGGGGCCGAGGCCCTGCACAAGCGGGTGGATACGGTGTTGACCGTGCCGGAGGCGGAGGCTATGCTCCTGCCGCAGCTGGGCGTGATCCCGCTGCAGCTGCTGTCCTACTACACAGCGCTGGAGCGCGGCTGCGACATTGATAAGCCGCGTAATCTGGCAAAGAGCGTCACTGTGGAATAAGATAGACCGGGGAGAAACGGATAAAATCCGCAGATGTCAAGATAAATTTGCAGTATTGACAAAAAATATCAAAGTGCGGAGAGGGGAACCGGAGGGGGAATATCACACCGAAAAAGACCTGTAAAGGAGCTTTCGCGGCATAAAACCAGTGTGCGCACTGGATTTATTCCACGGACTCCTTAACAGGGCTTTTGTCGTTGTGGGAATGTTAACCAACACGGCGCGAACTCGCGCCGTGCTCACACCACTACCCATCGTGGGAGACGTGGTATAATGACAACACTCCAACAACGCTTATTGAGGAGGTACAGGGAGATGAGTAAGCAGCACTACATGACGGAGCAGGAGCGTCACCAGCTGGAGGCCATGCGGCGGAACAAGATACCGGTGCGGGAGATCGCGCGGCAGCTGGGCTTCTGCGAGAGGACGATCTACTACGAGCTGAAGCGGGGCAGCTATATGCATACCTGTGAATTCTGGGACGAGAAACGGTACTCGGCACAGAAAGGACAGCAGAAACACCGCTACAACCAAACGGCCAAAGGCAGACCATTAAAGATCGGCAGCGATCATACCTTTGCCGCCTATATCGAGCATAAGATCATCGTGGACAGGTACTCCCCTGCGGCAGCTCTGGCAGCGGCAAGGAAGTACCCTTTTGCTACAAAGATATGCGTCAGCACACTGTACAGTTACATCGACAAAAAGGTGTTTTACCAGCTGGGCAACCGACATCTCTGGGAGAAGTGGAAAAAGAAGGCCAGGACCAAGGAGGCCGCGCCGCGGGTAGCGCACCCGAAACTGCCCAGCATAGAGAACAGGCCGACACACATCGGGCAGCGCTCTGAGCGCGGACACTGGGAGATGGATCTGATCATCGGAAAGGCAGAGACCAGCCATGTCCTGCTGACGCTGACGGAGCGATACAGCCGGCAGGAGCTTATTTTCAAATTGCCGGACAGGAAGGCAGCCACCATCCGAGGCGTATTCGACCGGCTGGAACGGCAGCACAAGGACTTCTCTCAGCGCTTCAGATCACTGACCACGGACAACGGCAGCGAATTCATGGAGTACGAAAAGCTATGCCGGAGCATACACGGCGGCAGCCGCTTTCAAGTCTGGTATTGTCACAGCTATGCGGCGTGGGAGAAAGGCAGCGTGGAGAACCATAACCGCATGATCCGACGTTTCTTTCCCAAGGGAACGGACTTCTCCAAGATCAGCAAAAAGAGGATAGCTGCCGTCCAGGACTGGATGAACAACTATCCTCGAAAAATCTTGCAATGGCAGACGCCGAACGAAGCAGCGGCATAAGTCAGCATTTCGGGAATGTCTTTTCGGGAAGCTCATGCCGGTAGCGGGTATCAAAGAGCTTGTAATAAGGCCTGCGCCAAAAGAGTTTGATACCACCGGCGAGGAAGTGGACATAGTAGAACATCTCCGTTTCCTGATGGGTGAGATCGTCAATGCCTATCTTACGGCCAATGGTCTTGATGTAGGAGAGATCGCGGATCAGAGGGAAGCGTTTTATCTCATAGTGACAGACAGCCAATTTCCGTATCTTGATGTCAACATCGGTAGACTGGGAGAAGAAAGCAATATCCGCCTGATAGTGACCGTGGTTTTTGAAGAAATAAACCTGTTCATCAGTCATTTTCATTTTACGGTTATCGAAGTCTACACCGGCTTCATCTATGATGATCAGGCAGTCCTCCATGAGGTATTTACCTATATCGTCTTTGGTGATCTGGAAAGTACCACGAATAGGAAAGTTGCTGTACACAGCACGGCCAGCAGCAAGAGCCTTTTTTGCCAGCTTTGCAGCGTAGGTAGATTTTCCAGAACGAGGTAGACCAAAATAGAGATAGATACCGGTATCATAAGGTTTAACAGGGCGATAGACGAAACGCCAGAAGTGCTGGTAGCGCAGCCATTTGAGAACATATCGAACATTCATAGGAACCTCCAAGGATAGAAAAAATCACGGGGGAGCATGCGCTCCCCCCGCGATTTTTTTCTTACACGCGCTGACGGAACAGGCGGGACAGCAGACCCACAGAGATACCGACCAGAGGCACGGCGATAACACCCAGCACCAGCAGATCGGAACCGACAATGGTATCGGTCAGACCGGTGACGGTGACAGCGGACTCACCAGAGCCGATGGTACCGCCGGTGATCATGGTCATGACACCGGAGAAAAACGTGGTGATCTTAGTGATCAGAGCAGCCATAGTGAAAACTCCTTTCGATGTAGTTGATCAGCGTTACACGCGCTGACGGAACAGACGGGACAGCAGGCCCACAGAGATACCCACCAGAGGGACAGCGACAACGCCCAGAACGAGCAGATCGTCACCGACAATGGTGGTGGTCAGAGTGGACACCATACCCATGACACCACTAAAGAAAGTGGCGATGGTAGCGACCAAAGAAGCCATACGGAAACCTCCCTTCTATCGTTTGATACGGAAAACTCTGAAAAACAGAGAGATCACAAGAGCACATAAGACCATGCAGAAGCAGTACCAGCCGACGCCCTCAGAAAGGAAATCAGACAGAGCAGACAGCATGGTGACCAGCATGGCAGAAACATCACTTAGACCTCCCAAGGAACACACCTCCTAACAGACGGAAAAACGAATAGAACAGGATGAGGAATGCCAGGCAGCCGCCGATCCAACAGAAATCGACACCGGCAAGACCGGGGACGGCAGAGACATTACCGGCACTGTCGGTAGCCATGAGAGGCTGATACTCACCGAAGATACTCTGCACAGAGGCGGCAAGGCCGGTATGAGCTCCGCGCTGGTAAGTGTACGTCTCCGGCGCAGCAGCTTCGGCAGCGGGAGCGGTATTGATGACCACCGTACCGGAACCGGCAGGGACTTCCGAAGTGTCCGTGCCGGCGTCAGAGGCAGGCTCATCCGTGAGCAGCTCGGCAGCAGGGGCAGTATGTTCATCCAGCGGATCAGCGAACGCCTCCACACCGTAGGCCACGATACCGAGGATGACAGCCAGAACGATAAGCAGTGTTTTCGGCTTGAACGAGAAGCCTATATGCATTCTCATTTTCCTTTACCTTCCTTTCCTTTGGTGGAGATGGTGGGCGGCGAGGCCACAGAGGAACCGATGAGCCGACCAAGCAGCCAGAACGCCAGGTCAACAGCCACGGCAGCCATGGCGATGATCCAGAACGGGACGTTCAGAACCGGGATATTGAGGGAGAATATATCCCATGCCCAGCCCAGCAGGGACTTGACGGCAAGCAGCAGACTTTCCATAGAAGCACCTACCTTTTCCAGAACATAATGAGGTCAGCAATGCCCTTGATGAACTCCAAGACAATGAGAACGATCTTGACAAACATAAAGACCAGGAGCAGGGCGGCAAGAACGTAGAGAGCACCGGCCATACCGTCAGGCATCCAGCTGACACCAAGTGCGATTTTTTCAAGAACCATCACTTCCACCTCGCTATCACGAGAATAAGGGCAACGATAATGACAGAGGTAAAGCTATACACCAAACAGGCTTGCAGACCCACCGGCATGGAGGTATAGACGGAGCGCACGAAGTGCAGGAACGTATACAAGTTAGCTTCCATCGGGCACCTCCTCGGCAGCGGCAGCAGGATCATAGAATAGGTCATCCAGCTTTGTGATGTCGGCGGCATCAAAAGCACCCTTGAACGTATTGTTCCAAAGCCATTTGAACAGACTGCTCACTTTGTCTACACCATCCTTTGTGGTATCGACCATATCGGTATCTGCGTCCAGCTTAAACACATTGGTAACGTAAGTGTTATTGTTGATGACGTTGACCACGGTATCATTACTCTTGTCTATGAGCAAGTCGAGCCGGGTAGTGATAGGAGCCAGATCGACCGCGAGGGTACCGGAACCGGCCACACCGCCTGTTGCAATAGCATTGACGAGGCGGTCTGCCTGGGCTTGCAGGAAACCGGTGAAACGGGAGGCGTACACCACAGGGACGGCCTCAGACGTCTTGCTGTAAATGTAGTACCGGTCAGTGTCAGGGAGAGAAGTCAAAAGACGTACAGTAGGCTCACCATCCGTAGTAAGCAAACGACTTGCAGCACTCGAAATGAAGTTAGGCTTATAGTAAGCATACCATCCCTTCCAAGTTCCATCGCTATCCCATGATGGATACACAAAGGCAGAACAAGTAGCGTATGCGACAGTCTTAGAACACCTAAACGAGAAAGAGGACTCAAAGGAGTGAACCGTGCCCGCCAAATCCGTAACAGAGAAAGAAACCGGCATGGTCGTATATATAAACGAATTGGCGGCTGGAGCATCGGTGCCTTTAATAATGGTGAAGGAATATCCCAAAACTTTCACGCTACCAACAGACTGATACCCGGGGACGCATTTTTCATAGTAATAATCAGGGCTTCCCTCTGTGGATGTTTCAATGAGGCTGCCATACACCTGAACAGAACTGGACGAGGAATACAGGAGATCGCGGTTATCGGGAACCTCGGAGAAGGAGGAAGGAAGAACGCCATACAGCTTTTGCGTGGACGTTTCGCCATGCAGTACATTCGGGAACGCATAAGCACTGTCGTATTCCCCGAACTGTTCTGTGATCTGGTTGCTGATGGTGGTAACGGCGGAGACGAGGGCACTGTCATCGTAGGCCGGGATGGACTGGATGGCAGAGATAATATCCGCTGTCTTAGTTACACCGCCAAGCTGATCATACTTGAAAGTGACACGCAGACGGAAACCGGCATTAAAAGAACTGTCACCGGCAGGAATGATCACCGTGTGCGGCGAGTATGCCGTAGTTTCCGCCGAGGCCAGGGGAACAAGCTGGTTTTCATCGTTGAAATCGACACGCTTTACATACACGCCGGTAGCCGCATCGTAGGTGTCGCTGAGGATATACGTGCCGTTGCTGTTCTGCCAGACACCGGCAGAGAGCATAAGGTCAGAGGAAACGGCTTCGGGGACGCTGCTACCGAGAAATGCACCGCGCAAGCCGATATACTCACCGTCAGGAGCGTCAATATAACCATTGGTGTAATTGAGACTGTACCAAATACGCTCAGCCCAATGGAGCTGATAATCGGTATCACCCCAGAACATGAGCTCTTGCAGCTCACCGCCTATGGCGTTGGTGATGGTGATCATATTACCGGCAGCAGAGACCGTGGTCTGCTCCACGCTGTTGACCTCCGCATACATACCGAGCAGCTGGGCGAGCTTCACGTCAAGAGAGGTCGTATTCACCTGAACGATACCGTTATTGATCACAGAGGACAGGAGACTATCAATAGAGGACGTTTTAGCACCAATGTAGGTAAGGCGGTTATTAACGGCGGTATTGAAATCGTCGATGTGGTTGATCATGGAGTTTTCAAAGTCCCAGATGCTTTCAATGGCAAGCTTGATATAATCCATGAGCAGGATCTGATTGTCCGCGATCAGGACGTTCAACTCCGCGATGATGGGAAGAAAGTCCAGATTAGATGCTATATTGATGAGCCGGTCTGTGTAGTCGGGATTGGTGGGGATGGTGATGTCAACATGAACGTCAGAACGAGGATCCTCAGCCACGTATATTTTTCCGTCCACATTACCCAAAAGGCCATACAAGGAAGAAACATCAAATTTACGGATATCTAAAGCACTATCAGATACATAGCCCACATAGCGGTCAATGGCACTGTTATAAACAAGGGACGTGCTCAACCTATGCTCATTGCAGTAATAAACAAGGGAGGCCAAATCGTCATAAGAAATAGTGACAGAGGAATAAGAAGGCTCACGAGGAGAAACATTTTCGGCAACAAACACAAATTTTTTATCAAACCAAAAATTAGGAATTTTACGCATTGTGTAAGCAAATGCAATACTCGCACTGGCAATAGACAATACTGTTGCAAGCACGAAAACAATGAGGGCTTTACAATTCACTTTCTGTAAGATATAATTCATAAAAACACCTCAAGGGGGAGAAAATCATGTTTATTGCCGATGTTCCCGGTATGATAATTTGGCTAATCAGTACACTTGTAAAGATAGCGGTCATCATTCTAATTGCTGTCTTGATAATCAAAGGCATCAAATACCTAAGACGCAAAGAAGAACGGGACACACAACGGGACTACCGCAGCGCTCAAAATACCATTGATGAAATCGAACGGGAACTGAATGACCGGAAGTGACTACCCTAATCCCTCGCCGCAGGCGGGGGATTTTACTATGCCTTACCCGTCTTTCCCTTGAACTTATCCGGGAACAGGGAGCGCAGGACTTTACCGGCGATCCACGCCATGAGCGAGAGCAGCAGGAACAGGATGAACACGAATACCAGCACAAAGGCGGCAGTGATCAGGAACTTGATCATGTCAGCACCTCCCTCAGATACGGAACGCATGGCGCAGCCATTGCAGCTGGTAGCCGTCCAAGCCTACGATGTCAGGTTCACCATTACGGTAGCCCTCGGAGGCAAGCAGCACGTCACCAACGATCATATCACCGTACCATACGGAAGCGAACTTGTTGACACGCAGCGGCTCTTTATACCAGCCGCTTTCATCCGCCAGCAGGACTACGCCCGGAGGCAGAAGCAGCCCACTCTGAACGCGCACGACCTCATAGAGATCACAGTGAATGACCTTGCGGACGGCGGCGTTGAAGTTAGTGGCAGCGGGGTCAATACGGATGATCTGAGGTGCAGGATCAGCACCGGCACGCACAGCAATAAAATTCTCGATCATAGATAACCCTCCAATTTGAGTTGATCATAGCAAGGTTCCACCGTCTGAGGCTGGAAGTCCGGGTCAGGGACTACCGGCACCAGCGGCAGCATCTCCGGAGCCTCTGCACCATCCCACACATAGGGGAACGTCCAATCCTCACCGTACACCATGCCGGTCTTGCAAAAGTCGTAGTCATTGATACAGGCTTCCTCCAATGGACGTTGGTAGAGGTATACATCACTGGCCTTTATTGCACGCTTGAGAGGACGGGAATGGAAATAGAGGTGCTGGCCGAGGTCAGAGCCGCGCTGGGAGAGATCCTTGCTGATGTACTTGGTTATGTAGTAAGCCGTTGCTATCGGGTCACGGATGGGCGCCAGAGAGCAAAAGCCGAAGGTGTCCATATAATCCGGCCAGTTCAGGAAACCGCCGTCTATAAGTCTCTGGGGAGCCGGTGGAGCGAAAGAGACCAGCACGTCCACCGGCAGCCCGGAGATCAGGCCGTGTATGTGCCACGCACCGTCCTTATGGTGTTCCGGCACCAGCAGGAACTGTATCTGAGAGTGATACCTCTTGCGCTTGTCCCGGATGAACTGGGAAAGACGGCTTTGGTAGGTGGCAAGGTCAAAGCGGTTGAACTTTGCCCGATCTATGGTACCCGTGAAGAAGTAGTCCCACGGGTTGCAGAGAGCGTATTGCAGCACCATATTTCGAGCACGGCTGAAACTGTTATCCAGCTTGTTGTCGTAGTGCTGAGCGTCCTCTCCGTTGCGGAAATAGACGTTATCAGGGTCACGCACACCCTTGAATGTCACGACTTTGTAGATGCCGTGACCGTATTCGTGGATGCTGTGAACGGGGGAGGCGGAAACCGACATATAGCAGACACTTCCCGGAATTCGTTATGGTGTCAAGTGCCCTCGTCGGAGCTTTCACTCCGACCTGTTGAGGGCAGCTCTGACGGTGCACATCCTCCCGACGTTCACAGCAAGAGCGAAGTTTTAGAACTTGGCCAGACGGATACCGGAGCACTTGCCCCAGCGGTTCCATTCGATGATGACCTCGTCACCCAGTTTAGGCGTGTAGCCGCTGGCAGCGAGGATACGATCCATCACATAGATGCGGTCACAGGACAGACCTTCACCTTTTTCACACTTCTCGGTGAGGAACAGGTTGACGCCGGAAACCTCCTGGCCGTCATCACCCTTGAAAGAGGACTTGCGAAAACCAATTACTTTCATGTCGTTGTTCTCCTTTTCGTTGTATAAAAATTGCAGAGTAGCAGAGCTGCCTTTCGGAGTTCTGCACCCTGCAAATACATAATAGAACCTGCCGAAACGGATAAAATCCGTTTCTCCCCTTTCTTTTTCCGCCGCGGTATGCTACAATTAAAAATTGACTGAACAGAGAAAGGGCGTGTAGACCATGCACGACGAGCTGATCCGGCGGCTCAACGAAACAAAGACCATGTCCATCGTGGGTATGTGCAAGAACGCGGGCAAGACCACCATGCTCAACTGGCTGCTGACGGCGGGCCATCTGCGGGGCACGCTGGGGCTGACCTCCATCGGGCGGGACGGCGAGTCCACCGATGTGGTCACCGGCACGGAAAAACCGGGTATCTTTGTCCGTGAGGGTACACTGATCGCCACGGCCAAGGATATGCTGCGGCTGGGCGATGTGACAAAGGAGATTTTGATGACCACCGGCATCCCTACCCCGCTGGGCGAGGTGGTCATCATGCGCGCCCGCAGCGCCGGCTATGTGCAGCTGGCGGGGCCCTCTATCACCACGCAGCTGCGGTCGGTGTCTGAGAGCTTTTTTGCCCTGGGGGCGGAGAAGTCCGTCATCGACGGTGCGCTGGGGCGCAAGAGCCTGGGCGCCCGGGCGGTGGCGGAGGGCGTTATCCTGTGTACCGGCGCCAGCTACAACGCCAGCATGGAGAAGGTCATCGCCGACACGGTGCACATCTACCGGCTGATGAACCTGCCCAAGGCGGAGATACTGCCGCCAGAGTGCCCCGACGGGCTGGAGGCCTGCGTCAGGGAGTACGGCGCAGCGCTGGTGACCGGCGCACTGACGGATACGATGGTGGTGCCGCTGCTGCGAAGCGGCGTGCTGCGGAAGTGCCGCCTGGTGGTCAAGGACCCCAGCAAGGTGTTGCTCAGCGCCGATACGCTGGACAAGCTGGCGGTGCGTGAGGTGGCGCTGGAGACGGAGGACGCGGCGAAGACGCTGTGCGTCACCGTGAACCCGGTGTCCGCTTACGGATGGAAATTCGACAAGGATGAATTCCTGTTCCGCATGAAAGAGGCGGTGGACGTACCGGTCATCAATGTGAAGGAGGAACTGGCATGATCGCGGTCAAGTTTGAGGAAAAAGAGAAAATCGGCCTGCAATACGCGCTGGAAACGCTGCACGGCTGCTCGCCCTTCGGGCAGGAACGCATCCGGCGGCTGCGGTTTTATGCGCCGGAGGAACGCGCCGCACTGGAGGAGGAGCTGTACAACGTGGAGCAGGCGGCCAACGCCGCCGGCGAGCTGAAGGACATGTACAACAAGCTGATGACCGGCCTGTGCCAGATGAAGGATATCCGCAACTCCCTGCGCCGCTGCGCGGCGGGGGAGACGCCGGACCATGTGGAGCTGTTTGAGATCAAGGGCTATTTGCAGCGGCTGGACGGTATGCGCCCGCTGTTTGAGCAGATCAACGCGGTGACGCACTTCAAGGGCATGACCTTCCACGAGGTGAAGGACGCATTGGCGGTGCTGGACCCGGACGGTACTGGGAGCCGTGGCTTCTATATCCCGGACAGCGCCACGGCAAAACTGAAGGAGATCCGCAGCGCCAAGAAAGAGGTGGAGGAGCGGCTGTTCCACGCCCAGACCGACGCGGAAAAGGACGATCTGCGGCTGAAGCGCACCCGGCTGTGCGGCGAGGAGGACGCGGAGGAGATGCACGTCCGCAAGGCCATGGGTGCGGCACTGGCCCCCATGGTGGACGATCTGCTCTCCGATGCGGAGACGGCGGGACGTCTGGACTTTATTATCCAAAAGGCACTGTTTGCCGTGCGCTACGGCGGTGTGAAGCCGGAGCTGACGGAGAAGGACCTGGAGCTGGAGGATATGATCAATCCGGAGATCTGCGACCTGCTGGAGCAGCAGGGCCGCCGCTTCGTGCCGGTGTCCATCTCCCTGACGCCCGGGGCCACGGTCATCACCGGCGCCAACATGGGCGGAAAGTCCGTGGCCATGAAGACGGTGGCACTGAACGTGCTGCTGCTGCAGGCGGGATTCCTGGTGTGTGCCAAAAAAGCCCGTATGCCGCTGTTCCACAGCGTGAAGATGCTCTTTGACGATCTGCAGTCCATCCAGTCCGGCCTGTCCGGCTTCGGTTCGGAGATCGTACAGTTCCAGAAGGCGCTCTCCGAGGTGGAGCAGGGCTATTCGCTGTTCCTGCTGGATGAGTTTGCCCGGGGCACCAACCCGGACGAGGGTGCGGTGATCGTGCAGGCGGTGACGCGGTATCTCAACGGTGTGGACGCCATCTCACTGCTGACCACCCACTATGACAAGGTGGCGGAGTACGCCCGGACCCACTATCAGATCATCGGCCTGCGGGATATCGACCCGGAGGCTATCCGCCGGGAGCTGGCCGTGACCAGCGAGGACGGCGTGGCGGTCATCGCGCGGCACATGAACTACGGCCTGTATCGGGTGGAGGGAAAGTCCGACTGCCCGCGGGACGCGCTGAATATCTGCCGGATGCTGTCCCTGAAGCCGGAGATACTGAAAATGGTGGAGGAAAGCTATTAAAAAAGCGCCCTGCGGGGCGCTTTTTTCCTGTGCGGGGTGCGGACATGGAGGGAGGGGTGCTTTCTCGGGGAAATGCC
>ENA-UEQW01000209-UEQW01000209.1-human-gut-metagenome-genome-assembly--contig:-NODE-209-length-58244-cov-8.496484_pt1 | contig 58244 bp, 65 predicted proteins | sample MGYA00242947_ERZ507947 | MGnify/ENA primary metagenome ERZ507947 (study PRJEB26167, sample SAMN06115421) | human gut metagenome | host: Homo sapiens | place: China:Guizhou | collected 2015-03-17... | reverse complement strand
AAGGGAAATCGACCCTGCTTCAATGGAAGATGTACGAATTACGCAAAGAATGAGAACTGAGCTTAATATTTCATTATCGAAAAAAATCCCGCAGAGCCTTGATTTTTCAGCGCTCGGCGGGATTTTTGTTACTAATTTGTTACTAACGCGATACTAACGGATTATAATTGTGCATTCGGTAAAAGAAAATTTTGCGCATAAAAATCAAGCGATCTTCTGGACGGCGGCGCGCAGGACGGCGATCGTCTCATGCGTGTAGTGAGCCGTAATATCGCTGCGGGTGGAGTGCCCCATAAGCCACTTGACGGTGAGCTCGTCGACATTGGCCGTGTGCAGCAGTGTTGCAAAGGTGTGACGGCACCAGTGTGGCGTCGCGTTCGGAATGCCGATTTTTTTCATCAGTGCGGAAAAATAGGCACGGTAACGGTCGGAATCAACGGCAGCACCGTTCTCGTCGCAGATGATCGTGTCACCATTGCGGGAGAGCCAGCGGTCGAGATAGGGGCGAATCTTCGGGTGAATGGGAACAATGCGGTTTCGCCCGGCCTCGGTCTTCAAGCCGCCTTGCAGGTAGCCGCCATCCTCGGGGTGATAGGAAAAGCGGGTGAGCGTCAAAAACTCGGTAATGCGGAAGCCTGTATAGCAGAGGATCAATACGGTATCGGCCCAGGGCTCGCCGGAGGCAGCGAGCTTTTCGAGGCTCTTGAGCTGCGTATCGGTCAGCGCGCCGCGCGGATTCTTTAAGTCGACGGACGGTACATCAAGATACTGCGAGTAGTCCTTGCCGAGGATATCACGCTCCATCGAGTAAGAGCACAACTGCTTAATCAGAGACGCGACGTTATTGATCGTGCTTTGCGAGCGACCGGCCGCCTCGCGTTCGTCGAGAAGATGTTGCCAGTCATCCAGAGTGATGGAGCGAATTTTTCGATCTGCGTACCGGCTGACGCATTTATTCCACGCGGAATTGTGCGCGGCGATGCTCTTCGGATTCAGTTTGCGATAAGTGCGGGCATTCCAGCCGTCGAAGACCTGCTGCAAGGTGGCGTTCATGCGGTCGGCGGTGGGGGCCTTGCCTTCGAGGCGGTTGCGGTTGTACTCGTCGAGCGCGGCCTGGGCGTCGGCGGCTTTTTCGTGGTAAGATAGGGCGCGCTGGACAATGTGTCCGTATTCATCGCGCGCGGAGACGCGGACCATATAGGGGCGGCGGCGATTGCCGGATAGCTTGACGACCGAGCCGCTGCCGTTTGCACGTTTCATATAGCAGCACCTCCTTTTGCCGGGAAACATTACAGGTGGAACGGCGGGGCAGAATGGTATATACTGTTCTGCGGCGCCGAATACAATCATCGGGAGCTTCTGAGGGAAAGAGAGGTCACAATGTTTGACCGACTTGATCGAGAGATTCTTGCAAAGTTCCGCGAGCTTACCCCTGAGAATCAGGAAGCTATTCTTGCTTACTTAGTAGAAGTTCTATTTGGGCCAGCAACATCTTCTTCTGATCGTCGGTAAGCCGGCGAACCAATTCCATCAAGCGCGCTTCCAATGGGGAAAGGCCGTCGACCTTCGGGTCGGCGGTTTTTTCTATCCCGCTGCCGTTAAGCAGATATTCAGGGCTCACCAAAAGGATTGAGGCCAGCGGGGCAAGAACATCCAAGGGCATTTTTTCAATATCGCCATTTTCGTATCTATAAATTGTAGAAGGAGAGCAGCCGAGCTTGTCGGCGACATATTCCGCCGAGAAACCAAGTTGTTTTCGGCGGGACTTCATGCGTTCTCCGGTAGTCATATGCATCACCTCAGGGACTATAATAATCGCAAATTCGCAAAAGCGCAAGTACAAATTTGCGAAAATGCGAAAATAATGCTTGACTTGCGGAAATGCGAGTGGTATAAAAGAAAATAGAAACTCGCATTTATGCAAGAAAGGAGTGCAAAGAATGAAGACTAACGTCAAAGAGTTAGTGGATATGATGAAGTCAAAGGGCATCGGTGTGCCCGAATTGGCTCAGAAAATTGGGGTTGACGCCTCGACGCTGTACAGGAAACTGGGGGCTGGTGGTGAGAAATTCACCATCGGCGAGGTCCATCGTATGATGGAAGCCATTCCGCTGTCGAACGAGGACGCCAACCGCATTTTTTTATCCATTAACTCGCATTATTGCGAGAAAGGAGCGTGAAGGGAATGCAAACTTTGAAGATGGCGACGACGTGGGATGTTTACCACGGGGCAACGCCGGAAATCGAGGCGACGGTGCGCAGCGAGGAAGCCTTTGAGGCGCTGCGACAAGCCATTAAAAAAATGAGCCGCCAGCGGGTCAGGCATGGCGGCTCGAGGATCGAGTATCACATCAGATTAGTCGAGTGAAAGGAGAACACCATGCCAAGACGAGTGACGGCGGACGTGCCGAGCGAGGGCGACATCCGGCGCTATAACAACGTGCCGGTGGAGCTGGCGGCGAAGTTCATCGGGTGGTCGGACGTGACGATCCGATACGCCCTACAGGAAGAGCGCGCGCCGTTCGGCATTGCGGCGCAGAACCCGAAGACGGGCACGTGGGCCTACAACATCAGCCCAGGGCTACTCATCAAATACAAGAACGGAGAGCTGCAAGCCTACAAGCTCAAGGACCTGTCGCAAATGTTGGCCGACCACGCAGAGCGGATCATCGAAACACGCGTGGGCACGGTGAGTCAGGCAATCGGAAAAATTTTAGGAGGATGCACGACATGAAAAAGAATCGCACAAGAGAAGAAAGAGCGCTGCGCTACGCGGCGGCGCTGCTGCGGCTGACGGTGCTGCTGTGGATCGCGGTACTGCTGCTATGCCTGCTGGAGCCGGGGTGCCTGGCGATGGACGCAGCGGCCGCGGCGGCGGAGACCGATCCGACGGTCACGTGGCTGGCGGCGGTGGGCGCCGGATGGCTGACGTGGCGCGGAATGGTGCTTGTCCTGAAGCTGGACGAGCCGGGGAGAAAGAGAACGCGCCGCAGATGATGGACGACAAGCGATTTATCGCACCGCAGACGCGGCCGACGCTGTGCTGGTCGTGCGCGCGGGCGTGCGGCGGCTGCTCGTGGACGGCACGAGACCCGAAGACGCACGCGATCCGCTTCGAGCCCGTGAATGGCTGGGAGGCGGAGAAAACGACGATCAACGGCTCAAAGAGCGAGCACGGCGAGAAGTGCTACCGCTACACGACCGACAGTTATCGCGTCGTGCGCTGCCCGCTGTACGTGCCGGACCGGCGGACGAGAGCCAAAAGCGCCATGCCGGAATGGGCCATGCAGGCCGCGAACGCATGAAAAAGGCGGCTGACCGATGGCACCGGTCAACCGCCGCGAAGAAAAACACACATGAAAGGAGATTTTCTTCCCCGCCATTATAGCATGCGGCGGGGAAGAAGTGCAAGGGAAATGAGCGTGATTCAAGACGCCATTGCCGCCATTGAGGGCCAGCAGCCGAAAGAGCGCTCGGCGGTGTGGATGGTGGGCGAGCAGCTGAAAGATATGGTCCGCGGCAACGAGGCCGCGGCGGCACTGCTGCTGACAGACCTGACGCAGAACAAGGAGATGACGCTCGCGGCGGCAGAGAAGAAAATCGCCGAGCGAGCAAAGAAGAACAAGGTCGGCAACTGCGGGTGCGTGACGCCGGCGGAGGCGGAGGACATTCTGCGCGAGTTCTTCGGTCTGCCGGAGCGCGGCACAGCCGCAGCGCCGCAGACGGAGAGGCGCAAGGTCGTGGACCTTGCGGACTTTTTATGAGCCGCCGCACAGACGCCGGATGGGAGAATCTGGCGGACAAGCTGCCGTTCCAGCCATGCGGAGACCTGCAAAACGACGTGCTGGAAGATATCTACGACAACGACATGCTCGGGACAGGGATAATGCTTTACAGCCGTGAGAGCGTGGAGACTGCGGATCCTATTGCGCAGATCATGGACGCAGAAGACTGGGGCCGCTGGGAGAAGTCTCGGAAGCGCCGCTGGGGCGCGCGCTGCACCTGCTCAGCCTGCGGAGAAGAGTTTTTTGCGGGCTATGTCAGCGACAGCGGTACGAGTGGCATTGTCCTGCGGCAGGGCGAGGACGGGCAGATTTATGACGGCTACGTCGACAAGGGAGACGACGATGCGCAAATCTTCTTTGACGACGAGACGATCGTTTGCCCGCGCTGCTACCAGAGCGTGGTCGTGACGCGGCGGAGCGAGCTGCGGCAAGGGCGCACGCTTCAAGCGTTGCAAGCCGAAACGCTGAACATTGACGGATATCTCGCGGTGCTCTATTGGATGGTGGCGCGGTATCAGGACAACACGGGAACAGACGTCGCGACGTTCTCGCCGCACGCGGCGCTGATCGTGGACCGCTGCGGCGTGCTGCGGCGCTTCCGCGCGGTGCGCCACAGTAACGAGGCGCGTGACGTAACGTGGACACCCTGCAAGCAGAGCTGCGACCCGATGCAGCAGCCCTATTACTGCCACGGCGCCGTGAACGGACGGCAGGTCGGCGGCTGGGTATGCGACTACGGCCCAGAGCTCGGCGGAACGACGGGCGAGAAGACGGCACTGGACAAATACATCGGCGCGGGCGGAACCTGGCCGGGGGCGTATCTGCACGTCTGGCGCAAGCACCCGCAGGTGGAAAACCTGATGCGGCAGGGGTTCGGCGATGCGGTGACGCAGACCATTGACAACTATCTGAACATGTGCGGCAACTATTCCATGCTGCGCGACGCACCAAATATTCCGTGGGTCGATTGGAGTGAGACGAAGCCGCACCGAATGCTCGGCATGAGCAAGGAAGCCTTCCGCGAGCTGCGCGGGAAGCATTGGAGCGAAGGCACCGCGCGGTGCTGGGCGAGCTACCGAATGCTTGTAAAGAACGCGGACGCGCTGCAATTCGCGCAGGAGGTCGGCAAGCTCGGCCTGAACGACATGGAAAAATTGCTGGGCGCCTATCGGGCCGTCGAGACCGATCTGCACCCGACGCATGTGGTGAAATACCTTGAAAAGCAAAAGCGGCTGAAAGGCGGCGTGCAACTGCTGCTCGATTACCGGCGCGTGCTGCGGGCGCTGTGGCTGGCGGACCAGAACGAAACGCTGTGGCCGCGCGACCTGCAAGCGGCGCACGACCGTGTAATGGAGATGTACGCGGCGCACGAGGGCGTGAAGTACTACTCGGCGGATTTTACGCCGGTCTACATCCGGCTCAAGGCGCTGGAATGGACGGACGGCGAACTCTGCATCCGCATCCCACAGGAGGAGCGGGAGCTGATCGACGAGGGAAAAACCCTGCGTCACTGCGTGGGCACCTACGGCAGGACACATTGCAGCGGCAAGCCGATCTTCTTTGTGCGGCACTACCGCAGGCCAGAGCGCAGCTATTACACGCTGAACATCGACCTGACGCGGGCGATGCCGAAGGAGATCCAGCTGCACGGCTACGGCAACGAACGCCACGGCGAGCGCAAGCAGTATGAGCACGGCATCCCGAAAAAGGTGCGCGACTTCTGCGACAGATGGGAGCGCGAGGTGCTGACGCCGTGGTTCATGGAGGAACAACGCAAAAAGTTCGCTGAAACGAACAAAGTGGACAAGAAAGCGAGGAAAGGCGCATGAGCGAAACAATGGAAATGGCCGTGGCCGGTGAGGTGCGCAGCATCACCGCCATCACGGACGAGATCATTTTTTACAAAAATGTCGGTGGACAGGCCGTCATCGAGATCGGCAAGCGGCTGATCGAGGCAAAAGCACAGCTCAAACACGGGGAATGGCTGCCGTGGCTGAGCGAAAAAGTGGAGTTTTCGGAGACGAGCGCGCAGCGATTTATGCAGCTTGCAAGGGAGTACGGAAATACCTCACTGGTGGGGGATTTGGGAACCTCGAAAGCCTTGGTATTACTGGCTTTGCCGGCATCTGAGCGAGAGAATTTTGCGAGCGAAAAACACGTTGTCAACGGGGAAGAAAAAAGCGTCGCCGAGATGAGCAAACGCGAGCTCGAAGAGGCCGTCCGGCAGCGCAAGATCGCAGAGGCGGAACGCAACGAGGCGCGGCGCGCACTCGAAGCGCAGCGCAAGGAAACGGAAGAAGCGAACGCGAAGGTGCAGGCGGCGCAGGACGCGGCGGACGCCGCCCGCGCCGAGGTGGAAAACGCGCAGGGAACGGCGCTGGCCGCGCAGGAGCGCGCGGCGGAGCTGGAACGGGAATTGAAAGCGCTGCGCGAGAAGCCCGTGGACGTGGCGGTGCAGACCGTGGACGCGAGCGAGGAACAGATCGCGGCGGCGGTGGCGGAAGTGAAGAAGGACGCGGAAGCGGAGAAGACAGAGGCGCTCGGCAAGAAGGCCGAGGAGCTGAAAAAAGCGAAGGACGAGCTGAAAAAGGCGAAGGCCGAGATGGCGGCCGCGGCGGAGGCGCTGAAAAAGGCCGAGGACGAGCGCGCGGCCCTGCGCGAGACACTGGAAAAGGCGAAGAAGAGCGCGGCGGCCATGGACAACAAGGCGCTCGCGGAATTCAGCGTGCTGTTCCGGCAGGCGCAGGAAACCGTGAACCGCATGACGGAGATCGTAGACGAGCTGGACGAGGAAAGCCGGCCGAAGATCTACCGCGCGCTGGGCGCGCTGCGGGACATGATCGCCGAAAAGGCAGGTGAGGGCGCGTGAAGCGCAGCGACTATCTGAAACTCTGCGTGAGCGCGGCGATGCTCACCTATCGCAAGCCGAAGGTGCTGTACGCCGGGATCGAATATTACCCCGAGGGCTATGAGCTGCGATTCGACAAGAGCGGCAAGGCGGTACATAGAGCGATCCTGCGGGATGCGAGCAAGCACAACTGCCTTTTCTACTGCCCGCTGGGGAAGGTGCAGGAGGTGGAGGCGGATGCTGATTAACAACAACCGCACATGCCGCTTGAAGCTCCGGCGGGGCGAGGTCATAGACATCCTTATTGCGCTTGCAAACTGCTACGATGCCGGGGAGAAATGGAAATTGCTGCACGATGAAGTTAAAAGGCAGTTCGACGAGCAGGAGGCGAAAGGAGATGCTTGAAGTATGCCCGATGACGTTGAAAGAGGCGAATGCCTATGTCGAGCAGCATCACCGACACCACAAGCCGGTCGTAGGACACAAGTTTTCAATCGGTTGCTCTGACGGTGAGAAAATCGTTGGTGTCGCCATCGTCGGAAGGCCTGTCGCGCGTCACCTTGACGACGGATGGACGCTCGAGGTCAACCGTCTTTGCACGGATGGGACGCGGAATGCCTGCTCGATGCTGTACGCCGCTGCGTGGCGCGCAGCTCGGGCGATGGGCTACAAGCGGCTTGTGACCTACATCCTTGAAAGCGAAAGCGGCGTGAGCCTCAAGGCGGCGGGGTGGAAATGCGTAGGTCAGGCCGGTGGGCTCCGCTGGACAGGGTCTCGCCGACCGGAAGTGGATCTTTGCCCTGCACAAATGAAAATCCGATTCGAAAGGACGAGTGAGGAGCTATGAGCAAAGCAGTTTTATTCAGCATCCACCCGAAGTGGTGCGAGAAGATCGTCAACGGCAATAAGACGATTGAAGTGCGCAAGACGCGGCCAAAGCTGGACACGCCGTTTAAGTGCTATATCTATTGCACACGGTGCGGCGTTGTGCCGAGCGCTCAGAAAAAGCAGCACGGCAAGGTTATCGGGGAGTTTACCTGCGACCGAATCGACTGGATCACGCACATCGGGTACACGGGCATTCCGAATTTAGTGGAGACTCGCATTTGCGACGCCGCCACCATGCGCACATCGCCCGTCGGCGGGCTGCTCAATGCAGCCTGTTTGACGCCTAAAATGCTGAATGATTACCTCGCGTGGGGCGACGGTTACGGCTGGCACATCTCCGACCTGCGCATTTACGACGCACCGAAAAAGCTGGGGGAGTTTTGGCGAGACTGTCTGGAATACTCGGAGCTTAGCACAAACTGTTGGTCTTGCGAAAATGTTTGCGGAGATGGCGACGAAACGGACTGCAACACAGACGGGCGGCTATATCTTCACCGCCCGCCCCAAAGCTGGTGCTATGTGGAGGAGTTACCGTGAGCCTTTTGATGTTGATCGCAGCGATCAGGATGCTGCAAGACGGGACAAGCCCCGGAACAGAGTATTTAGTCGTGTGGGCGCTGTTTTCTATCGCTGACGCGGTATGGGTACGAGGAGGTGCGCGATGAATAGTATTCAGGCGAGCCAGATCATGGGCGGGAACGGGGCAAAGGCGCGCAAGGCATCCGACCTGTACCCGACGCCGCCGGAGGTGACGGTGGCGCTGATGCGCTTTCTCAAGCTGCCGGGAGAAACGGTCGTATGGGAGCCGGCCCGTGGGCAAGGAGACATGGTGCGAGCGCTGGCGAACTGCGGGATGGCTGTCTACGGCACGGATATCCGTGACGGGATAGACTTCCTGACCACTCGACAGCCGGGAAACGCGCCTGCGGCTGATTGGATTATCACGAATCCGCCGTTTTCGCTGGCGGACGAGTTTATCCGCCACGCGGCGGAGATCGGCAAGCCATTTGCGATGCTGCTCAAGGCACAGTATTGGCACGCGGCGAAGCGAGCACAGCTCTTCCGCGAGATCCCGCCGAGCTACGTGCTGCCGCTGACGTGGCGGCCGGACTTCCTCTTCAAGGCGCGAGACGGCAAAAAGGGCGCAAGCCCGCTCATGGACGTCATGTGGTGCGTGTGGCTGACGCCGCAGATGCAGGGCGTGCAGACAGTATTCAAGCCGCTGATGCGGCCGGAGAAGGAGAATTGAGCATGCAGATCGGAGAAACGTATAGCCGGGTGCCGACGAGCTGGGAGGGGTCGAACGGGATCGTCTCAGCGCTCGGCAAGAAAGGCGGGGTACACGGGAAGATCGTGTACATCAACGAGAACCATCGGTATTTTACGGCGGAGGCGAACGTCGGCGGCGCGGTCATCCGCGAGAGCTTCAAATTTTAAGGAGGGCACAGACATGTTGAGTTATAAGAACGAGAACGGAAACGTGAAGGAACTGGCGGCCGGAGGGACGATGGGAGACCTGCTCGCCGAATCGGCCTACCTGCTCACAGCGGTCTACAGTATGCTTGCGCGCAGAGACAAGGCAGCGGCAGAGATTTTCAAGGTGAGCATGATGATGGCCGTGGGAGACCCGAAATCGCCGGTATGGCAGGACCTGAAGCCGGACTGCCTCAGCATCGCACAGCGCGCCAAGCCGAAGGAGGACAAGAGCGATGACAAGTGACGAGGTTTTGACGGCGCTGCGATGCTGCGCAAGCGACAACTGCAACGGATGCCCGAGCCACAACAGAGGCCTGATCGGCACGAGCTGCATCGGCAGAACGATGCGGGAAGCGGCCGATTTGATCGAATTCCAGCAGCATGGCCTTGAGGCGCTGACGAAGATGGACGAGGGGCTGAAAAAGCGGGGCAATCACCATCAAGGAAAGACCGGCGGTGGGAAAATTCGGCGGCAGTGAGCTGTGCGCGACGGTTTACGTCGCGTTTCCGCAGAACGACGGAGGATATGTGACATGAAACGACTGACGAGCGAAGAGGTCAGAGTGGACGAGAGCGTGGACCGGTATCTCGGTCCGCTCGCCGACCTTGAAGGCATGAAGCCGAAGCTGCTGGACCTGATTCTGAACGGTCCGGTGCTGAATGGCGTATCGAAGGATGTACTGCGGCAGATCATTCGGCAGTTATACAGCGCGCTTGCCGCCTATGAGGACACGGGCATAACGGCGGAGGAAATCACGGCGACGGCCTCGCTCCCGATGTTCGTCAAGGTGGCCTCGGCGGCGTTGGGCACCACGCCCGACCACCTGCGCGAGCTGGTTGACGCCGACAAAGAAGGACGCACGGTGACGGTACCGTACTGCAAGAACTGCGAGTACGGGGAGGCTTACGACCGGATGGACAGCAAAAAGGGAATATATTGCCGCTGCCCGCGCTCGATCCTCCGTTACGGAAACGGCAGCATTTTCACGCCCGTGCGGGAAAATCTCGATTTTTTGCAGTTACGGCAAGCCGAAGGAGGGCTGACGGATGGTGCGGGTATTTTGTGACCGGTGCGGGCGGGTCATCACTGGGATGAGCGCGCACGAGCGTGTAAGCGTGACGGCGAGTGGCGCGGGCGGCGGGGAGATCGCGAAGCTCGACTTCTGCACATACTGCGCGGACTGGGCCATCAACACGCTGATGCGGCGGACGATGGTCGGCGCGGGCGAGAAAAAGGGCGCGAAGGCGGACAAGCCCGCGCCCATCGCGCCGCCGAAGAGCGAAAAGGACGGCCTTGCGTGGACAGCGGGACAGGACAAGCGGCCGGCCGCGGAAGCGCCGCCGCCAGAACCGCTCCCGACGCTGAGCGTCAAGGGCTACGGCGCGGCGGAGAAGCGGAAAATCTTCGACGCGCTGGTGCGCTACAAGGTGCGGACCGGCCCGGGGTGGACGGAGCGTGTGAGCAAGGCCTGCGGCGGGGACGTGAGCCGCGAGACGCTGCGCGCGATCGTCATGGACGGGCTGATGGTCGACATCCACGTGTGGCGCGTCATTGAGCGGGGGCTCAGCGACCTGGGCGCAATGGAGAAAAAGGCATGAAGGTGACGTTTATTTTGCAGGCCGACGTGCCGGAGAGCGCCGTTCAGGGTATCAAGGAGCGCGCGGCGATGGATCTTGAGCGCTACGGCGACGTGAAGGTCGCGAAGATCCTCGTCGAGAAGCCGCGCGAGCACGAGCAGTTACATCTTTAATCACGCCTGCGGGCGAAAAAGAAAGGAAACAGAACCATGAAACAGTACATCGGAACAAAACTTATCGAGGCAGTACCGGCTATCCGCAAGGGCGGCGAAGTTTACGAGAAGACCCAGCCCATCCCAAGAAGCATGGAGCCCGAGGAAGACGGCTATAAGGTCCGCTACCCTGACGGATACGAATCTTTCAGTCCAAAGCAGGTATTTGAAGAGGCGTATCGCCCGACTGACGGTATGAGCTTCGGTCTCGCCATCGAGGCGGCGAAGAAGGGCATGAAGATCGCCCGCGCAGGCTGGAACGGCAAGAACCAGCATGTCGAACTTGCTTGCTGCATCAGCTATTTGACGAAGGGAGGGTTCCACGTCAATGTGAATCACAACGCCATCGGAAACAATGCGCTGGCCTTTGTTGGTACGAGCGGCGTGCAGCTCGGCTGGCTCGCCTCTCAGGCGGATATGCTGGCCGACGACTGGATGATCGTGGAGGGCTGAGCGATGCAGAAGATCAACATTAAAAAGGTCACGAAGGAGCAGATGCTCAAAATGCTCGAGGAAGCGGCGGAAAAGCAGGAAGCGGCGGAAGCCGAGGCGGCGGCACATTTTAAGGACGGCGTAAAACTGGCCGAGGAAAATGAAAAGCTGCGTGGAGAGATCGGCACGCTGACGGAAAAGCTCGAGGAGAACGAAAAGGCGCTGGAAGAGGTCACCGCGAAGTATAAGAGCGCGGACCATTCGGCGGCGATGCTCCGCTCTCGCATCGACGAGGCGGAGAAGATGCGCGACCAGGCGCTCGAGGCCCACGGTGAGGACATGAAGGTCATCGAGAAGGCAAAGAACGAAAGCCGCGAGCTGGCAAAGCAACTCGGCGAGCGCATGGTGGAGCTCAAGGCCGCGGTAGAGAACGCGCGCAAGGCCGCGGTAGAGACAAACAGCATCAGGGCGCAGCTGAGCGAGGCGGAGACGAACGTGAAGCGCAAGGAAGAGCTGCTGTGCGCGGCGCTGAATGCGTTAAAAAAAGAGAAGGCCATCAAAGAGGACTATCACGAAAGCCTTAAGTGGTGCATGGCACATCCGTGGCGCAACGTGTGGCGCTGCATGAAAGAGTATTTCCGCTTCTGACGGACAAAGAGCGGGAGAGGAGGGGAGAGAGCGATGTTCCGATACAAAAAGAGCGTGCCGGTAAGCTATGAGAGGCAGGGGTACATCTATTTTTCATCGCTGCTGTATCGAGAAATGCCGGAGAAGGCGCAGCGGAAGATCCTCAACCTGTGTATGGAGTGCGGCGGCGGGGACTACTGCCGGGCACTTTTCGAATTCGTGACGACGGACGCGAACGCGACGTACATCTGCATGAAGCACAGCCTCTCCCGCTCGACGCTCGAGCGGATCGTGCGGAAGTATTACGAGGGTTTCCCGCGGAGACTGTGACAGGGCTTCGGCCCTGTGTGCGCTGCCGCCGAAAGGGCGCGACGGCGCACAGAAGGCCGAACACACATTAAATAGATTAACGATAACGCGCGCGTGCGCGTTATCGGGGTTCCTTGAGCGCTGAGTTTAGAACCATCTTCCCCAAATGGTGAAAATAGCGATGGAGGGTGAAAGTATGACAGAGGGCTACTGGGTCATCCGAACGTACACGGCGGGCGCCGTGGGCGAAAAAATCAAATACTGGGTGCCGGGTGAGAAGCCGACGCGATCGCAGCGAAAGCTCAAAAGCGACATCAAGCAGCAGCAGCGGAATGAAGCAAACGCGGAAAAGCATCTGGCACGGCTGATAAACGAAAATTTCAGCTGCGCAGATCACCTGATGCGCCTGAGCTATGCGGACGAAGCCTTTGCAAAGCTCGGCGGCGGGACGGAGGACCCTGAGACGATCTGGAAGAATGCGAACCACCAGCTCAAGCTATGGCTGAGAAGAACGAGGCGCGCCTGCAAAGCGGCAGGGGTGCCGTTCCGCTATGTGCCGGTGACGGCAGATTTGGACGGCAAGACGGGCGAGTACGTGCGCGTGCACCATCACATCGTCATCAACACGGAGGCGGCGGAGATCGCGCGCAGCAAGTGGATAGCGGGCGGGACGCACTGCGAGCACCTGTATGACGAGGTGGACTACCTGGGCCTTGCACACTACCTGCTCGTTCAGGTGCGCTACGTGTCGGATGAGAAAAAATACTGCCCGAGCCGTAACCTGACGCTGCCGCAGCCGAAAGATCGCGCGGCGCTGTCGGGCGCCGAGCTGAGCGTGCCGCGTGGCGGACAGCTGCTATACCGCGCCGGATGGGCGCCAGGCATGCCGCAGTACATACGCTACATTCTGCCAGAGGTGGGCAAGATCAGAAAAGAACGCTCATCGAGAGCGAAACGGGAATAACAAAACAGAAAACGCAACACGACGACGCGCGCGGGGGAGCCTGGGCGCGCTGCGTGCATGCTCTCGCGCGTGCGCGTGCGAGGAAAAGCCGCAAGCCCTGATTTGACAAGGGTTTGCGGCTCTTTTTTGCCCTCAAAAAGTTGACGGTTCGCGACCTGTTGCATTTGCTACACTTTTTTCAAACAAGGCAAGCGCGCCGAGAGGAGGGGTGCGGATGGCGCGGCAGAAGAAGTACACGGCGGCAACGCTGGGCAAGGCCTGCGAGCGCTATTTCGCAGCGATCACGCGGCGCGTGAAGGTCACGGAAATGGTGGACAGCGGCAAGCGAGACGACAAGGGCCATGTGATCCTCATCCCCGTGCCGGTGAAAAACACGCTGGGCGAAGAGGTCGAGGTGACGGAGTACATCATCCCGCCGAGCATGCACGAGCTGTGCGCCTTTCTTCGCATCGACCGGGCGACGTGGAGCCGGTACATGGGCGAGAGCGAGGAATTCGCGGCCGTCGGCGAGCGGGTGCGCGAGCGCATGAAGGCCTGGAACGAGCACGAGATGCTGACGCGGCCGGGCAAGGACCTGAAAGGAATCCTCTTCAACCTGACGAACAACTACGGCTACAGCGAGAAGAAAGAGGTCGAGCTCGGCGAGCGGGCGACAAAGACCGTGACGGCGGCGAGCATCCCGCTCGAGGAGCGGCAAGCGATGCTGCGCGAGCTGATGCAGGAGTTTGAGCACGATGGCGACGAAGACGCGGACCTATGAGCGAGAGCTTGAGGTGGCGCTGTGGTGGCGGGACTTCCGCGCGACGAACAACGCGCACTTCCTGCCGCTGCTGTTCGACCGGCACCGCTACCTCGTCCTGAAGGGCGGCGGCGGCAGCGGCAAGTCGATCTTCGCGGGGCGCAAGGTGCTCGAGCGCGTGACAAGCGAGCCGGGGCACCGCTGGCTGGTGTGCCGCAAGGTAGCGCGGACGCTGCGCGAGAGCTGCTTTGAGCAGCTGCGCGGGCAGATATCCGACTTCTACCCCGACAGCGGCGCGAAGGTCAACAAGAGTGACATGAGCATTTCGTTTGCGAACGGCAGCAAGATCCTGTTCGCGGGCCTCGACGACGTGGAGAAGCTCAAGTCGATCTACGACATCACGGGCATCTGGATCGAGGAAGCGAGCGAGCTGGAGCAGGGGGACTTCGACCAGCTGGACATCCGACTGCGCACAGACTTCCCCTATTACCTGCAAATGATCCTGACGTTCAATCCGATCAGCATCACACATTGGCTGAAAAAGCGGTTTTTTGACCGCAAGGACCCGCGCGCGACGGTGCACGAGAGCACGTATCTCGACAACCGCTTTCTGACGGCGGAGGCCATCACGACGCTTGAGGCCTTCAAAGAGACGGACGAGTACTACTACCAGGTCTATTGCCTCGGCCAGTGGGGCGTGACGGGCAAGACGGTGTTCGACGCGAAAAAGGTGAGCGAGCGGCTGCTCATCGTCGAGCGAGCGAAGAAGCCGAGGCGCGGCTACTTCGAAAACGTCGTCAAGGAAGACGGCGTACACCTCGAGCGCTGGGCGTGGGTGGACGATCCGGACGGCGCGGTGACGATCTACGAGGATGTCGTCCCCGGCCGGCCGTATGTCATCGGCGGCGACACGGCGGGCGACGGCAGCGATTATTTCGTCGGGCAGGTGCTCGACAACATCACGGGCAAGCAGGTCTGCACGCTGCGCCACCAGTACGACGAGGACACGTATGCGCGGCAGATGTACTGCCTCGGCAAGTACTACAACGACGCGCTGCTCGCCATCGAGACGAACTTCTCGACGTACCCGACGAAGCTGCTTGACCTGATGGGCTACCGCAACCTGTACGTGCGCGAGGTGGAGGACGACTTCACAGGCAAGATCAAGCACGCCTTCGGCTTCCAGACGAACCGGCTGACGAGACCGGTGATCCTGTCTGAGCTCATCCGCATTCTGCGCGAGAGCATGAGCACGGTGAACGACCGCGACACGCTGCTCGAGATGCTGACATTCGTGCGGCGGGAGAAAGACTTGCAGGGCGAGGCCGAGCCGGGCGCGCACGACGACTGCGTGATGGCGCTGGCGATCGCGCACTATGCGCGGCCCCAGCAGACGATGGAAATTAAGACCGCCGGCAGCACGAAGAAAACGCGCTGGACGGCGGACATGTGGGAGGACTACAACAGCGCGAGCGAGACCGAGCGGGCAGAAATGCTGGCGCTCTGGGGCGAGCCGCGATGAGAGGGAGAAAAGACATGGAAGAAAAAGAAAAGACAAGAGCGATCAGCGAGGAGCTGCGCGAGTGGCAGGCGAGGCTCAATGAGAGCGACGCCAAGTGGTCGAAAGAAGTCGAAAAAATGAACGAGCGCGAGGCGGTCTACAACGGGGACCGCACGATGCAGCCGCTCGTCCCCGGCGACACGCACCGCGACGGCACGCTGAAAAAGACAAGCCACGTGCGCAACATCACGTTCGAGAACATCGAAAGCCAGGTATCAAGCAGCATCCCGCAGCCGAAGGTGACGCCGCGGCGCAAGAAGGACGAGCACCTGGCCGACGTGATCGAGCACTTTCTGCGCAACGAGCTCGACCGGCTCCCGTTTGAGGCGCTGAACGATCTGGCCGAGCGCACGGTGCCCATTCAGGGCGGCGTGGGCTTTTTGGTCGAGTGGGACAACACGAAGCGCACGAGCACGACCGTCGGCGAGGTGAACGTGACGCTCATCCACCCGCAGCAGTTCGCGCCGCAGCCGAACGTCTACACGGGCATTGCCGACATGGATTATTTCATCGTCAAGGTGCCGACGACGAAGGGCTACGTCGAGCGCCGCTACGGCGTGCTGCTTGAAAACGAGGGTGAGAGCGAGCCGGATGTCCGCGGAGGCGACGGATCCACGAGCAACCGAAACCTGACGCTTTACATCGGCTACAAGCTCAACGAGCGCGGCGGCATCGACCGCTACACGTGGGTGAACGACACGGAGCTTGAAAACCTCAAGGACTATCAGGCACGCAGGCAGCCGGTGTGCAAGAGCTGCGGCAAGGTAAAGCCGCTGCCGGGGCAGGAGGTAAACGGCGCGGCCTACTCAGGCGGTGCGTGCCCGTGGTGCGGCGGCAAGGACTGGGAGAGCAAGACGCAGGACTTCGAAGAGCTCTATGCGCCGGTACAGCGCAGCGACGGCACGTTTATCGGCGGGATGCAGGAGACGGCGGACGAAAACGGCCTGCCGGTACAGGCGCCGGTGCGCATCCCATATTACCGGCCGGACCGCTACCCAATCATCTTGCAGCGCAGCGTGAGCGTCTTCGGCCAGCTGCTCGGAAACAGCGATGTTGACATGATCCGCGACCAGCAGAACACGAGCAACCGCATTGAGCAGAAGATCATCGACCGACTGATGAAGGCAGGCACGCGCATCACGCTCCCCGACCGGATGGATCTGCGCACCGATCCCGAGGACGGCGAGCGCTGGTACATCGGAAAGCCGAGCGACAAAAGCCTCATCGACGTCTACGATTTTTCGGGCAATTTGCAGTACGAGCTCACGTATCTCGCGCAGGTGTACGAAGAGGCGCGGCAGATCATCGGCATCACGGACAGCTTTCAGGGAAGGCAGGACACGACCGCAACGAGCGGCAAGGCGAAGGAGTTTTCCGCTGCGCAGGCGGCGGGACGCCTCGAGAGCAAGCGCGTGATGAAAAACGCCGCCTACGCCGAGCTCTTTGAAACGATGTTCAAATTCTGGCTGGCGTACTCGGATGAGCCGCGGCCGGTGACGTATAAGGACAGCACGGGCGAGACGATGTACGAGGAGTTCAACCGCTATGACTTCCTCGAAGAAGGCGAAGACGGCGAGCTGCACTGGAACGACCAGTTCCTTTTCTCGTGCGACACGAGCGCGCCGCTGGCGAGCAACCGCGAGGCGATGTGGCAGGAGACGCGGCAGAACCTTGAGGGCAGGGCCTTCGGCGACCCGACAGACCTCGAAACGCTCATTTTGTTCTGGGCAAAGATGGAGGAGCTGCACTATCCCGGCGCGGCGCAGACGAAAAAGCACCTGGAAGAAAAGGCGCAGCGGCAAGAAGAAATGGCCGCGCAGGCGGCGGCGCAGCAGGCGGCCATGCAGGGCGATATGCCGGGCGGCGGCGCAGCGGTGCCGGATGAGCTGGCCGCGGCGATCGACGCGCAGGCACAGCAGGACGCCATGAACGCCGCGAGCGGGCAGGCGGAAAGGCTTTACATGCCGCAGTAAGAAAGGCTAAAGGCGCGAAAGAAGGCGCGCAGAGCATACAGTCTCCCCGCAGGGGGGCGCCGCATCCGTAAGGCAGCAGAGCCACCAACGGCTGCGCAGCGCAGGGCAACAGCGGGAAAATGCCGAATCCGAAGGAAAGGAGGACGCGGGCATGAGCGATAAGAGCGGTTACGTCGGCAGAATCAAGAACGGCGGCACGCAGGTCGTGAAAGCGCCGAACCAGCAGACCGACGCGAAGAAGGGCGTTATTCATACCGGCTCCGATTTGAGAACCGGCAAGAAGTAAGGCAAGCGGAAGCGCTTTACATGATTACCCCCGCAAGGGGGCACCGCACGCGCAAGGCGGCGGCTATTCGCAGGGCGATAGCGGGAACATGCCAGAGAGGAAGAGAACATGGGATTCACGGAAAAAGACGTCTTTGAAGCGATGGGCCTGACGGTGCCGCCTGACGAGGCAGGCACGCAGCAGGAGCCCACAGGCGCAAACGAGCCGGGTGCCGCTGCCCCGGCCGCAGAAGAGACCAACAGCGCGCCGGAGGGCGGCGATACCGGCACGACGGGCGGCGAGGGCGCAGAGGGTGCCGCAACCGCTCCCGAGGGTCAGGACGGCGCGGAAGGCGCAGAAGACAACAACGATGCGGAGGGCGCGAAGAAGGAGCAGACCCCCGACGAGCGCAGAGCTCATGCGGCGGCGCGGCGCAGAGCCGAGCAGCAGGCCGCGGTGGACGCGGCGCTCAAGGCGCAGAGCGAGAAGATGGCCGCGGAGTGGAAGGCCTTTTTCGAAAGTGCGGGGCTCAAGAACACGATCACGGGTGAGCCCATCGCGACGAAGGAGCAGTTTGACGAATGGTCGAAGTCCTTCAAGCAGCAGAAGCTCGAAAGCGACCTCAAGGCCGGGAAGCTGACGCAGGAATCTCTCAATGAGGCGATCAGCGAGAATCCTGTCGTCAAGCGGGCAGCCGAGATCGTGGCGGCGCATGAGCGCGAGCAGGCCGCGGCGGAGCAGGAGAAGATGCAGCGCGCCATCGACGAGCAGATCAAGAAGATCCATGCGCTCGAGCCCGAGGTGAACGGCGTGGAGGATCTTTTGAAGCTGCCCGAGAGCGAGGAATTCTACGCGCGCGTGAAGAGCGGCATGTCGTTTTACGATGCCTACCTCATTTCGACGCATGAGCGGCGCGAGAAGGCGCTGGCCGAGGCGGCGAGAGCGCAGGCCTTGACGGGTCAGAGGGGCAAGGACCACCTGACCGGCGCGGCGGCATCCCGCGGCGCGGGCGGCAAGGTCGTGACGAGCGAGGAGCTGGCGAGCTTCCGCATCTTCAATCCCACGGCGACGGACGAGGAGATCCGCACGTGGATCGAGAAGAACAGAAATTAACAAGACAAGGAGGAACGCAATGTTTATTCCCATCAAATCGACGGACGGGGCAATGACCCCGTTTGAGTACATCGAAGCGGCGGCAGGCACGTATCAGGTCGGTCAGCTGCTGAACGTGACGGACGGCAAGCTGGCGGCGATCTCTGCCGACCAGGCGACCACGCCGCCCTATGTGTGCATGCAGAGCGGCACGGTGGCCGCGGGCGAACTGCTCGCGGTGACGCGCGTGCAGGGCAAGTACACCTTTGAGACCGAGCTCGCGGCAGCCGCAGCGGCCGTGAAGGTCGGCACCAAGATCCAGGTGGCGAGCGGCGGTCTCAAGGCAAAGTACGTCACGGGCGCATCGGATGCGGCGGCGCCCGGCACGTTCGAGGTCGTGAGCCTTGAGGGCACGGCAGCGGGCAGCATGATCCGCGGCCGCTTTGTCTAAGGAAAACGGAAGAGAGGAGAGAAAGTAAGCAATGAAAATCATTTTTTCGGAATCGAGCAACCTGAACAACAGCGTTTACGGCAACTGCCAGGCGCCGATCAAGATGTTCCTTGAAAAGCGCGGCGAGGAATTTGAGCAGAACAGCGTGCTCAAGAACCTGTTCCTGATGGGTTCTTCCAAGAACTATGGCGACGTGATGACCACGCTGACGGCCATGAGCGGCTTTGAGCCCGTGGGCGAGAACGGCGCTTATCCGCTGGACGGCATGCAGGAGGGCTACCAGAAGTTCCTCAAGTACCAGACGTGGAAGGATTCTTTCAGCGTGTCCAAGGAGATGATCGAGGACGGAAAGCTGCTCGACATGCGCAAGCAGCCTGCGGCCTTTATGACCTCTTACAAGCGCACGCGCGAGCTCTTCGGCGCGGCGCTGTACGGCGCGGCCATGATGGGCAACGGCAGCGTGACCTTTAAGGGCGTCAAGTTCGACCTGACGGGCGCGGACGGCAGCAACCTGTTCGCCAAGGAGCACGTGCCCAAGGTGAGCGGCGACAAGCAGTGCAACTGCTTCAAGGATGCGTTCAGCGTGGACACGCTGGGCAAGCTCGAGACCAAGATGCACCTGTTCCGCGGCGACAACGACGAGATCCTTGACGTGGCTCCCGACACGATCCTCATCCCCGAGAACGCCGACCTCAAGAAGGCGGTATTCGCGGCCATCGGCGCGGACAAGGACCCCGTGAGCGCGAACAACGCCTTCAACTATCAGTACGGCCGCTGGAACGTCATCGTGTGGCCGTACCTGAACCACTACATCACAAACGGCGTTTCCCCGTGGGTGCTGCTGGACAGCAAGTACAACGAGACCTACGGCGGCGCGGTGTGGAATGACCGCATCCAGCTTGAGGCGCGCTCGACCATCGACGAGAACACCGACGCGAACGTCTGGCGCGGCCGCAGCCGCTTCAACGCGTGCTTCAACGACTGGCGCTTTGCCGCCATCGGCGGTATCGCGGCGGGCAACTCGCTCTAAGGCAATAACCCCAAGGCGGGCGTGGGACAAGACCCGCGCCCGCCTTTATCCATCATTGAGAGAGGAGAGAAGAACATGACGCCGAGAAAAGCGATGCAGCGCGCCGACACGGCGAAGCCGAATGCCTTTCCCGAAGAGGAAAAATTCGAATGGCTCAAGGCGCTCGAGGGCAGGATCGCGGCGGACGTGCTGCTGGCGACGCCGGAAGAGCTCGAGCAGATCATGGCGACCGGCTATCCGGACGGCATGGACGAAGAACTGCTGGTGAAAGCCCCGCACGATGAGCTGTACGTGCTGTACCTCAAGGCGAAGATCGATGCGGAGAACGGCGAGTACAGCCGGTATGCCGATTCGAGCCAGCTCTATAACGAGGCCTACGGCAACTTTGCCCGCTACTGGGGCAGGACGCATGAACCGGCGCAGGGCTACGAGAGGGGGTACGAGATCGTATGAGAGAGATCGAAGTGCGCGAGCTGCCGTATCTGCCGCTGGGCCATCAGGGAGAGAACGAGGCGCAGAGGATCGTCTGGCGCGGCCTTGCGGACAGCTGGGCGCGGCTGTACGGCGAGGGCGTCTTCACGCTGACGGTGCTGCGCGAGGGCGACAGCGCACCGTATCCCGCGAGCCTTAAGAGCGAGAACGGTGACGTGATCTGGACGCTGAGCAACGCCGACACTGCAAAGGCGGGCGAGGGCATGGCCGAGCTCACCTACATCGTGGGCGGCGTGATCGCCAAGAGCAGGACGTGGCGCACGGTGGTCAAACCGTCGCTGAGCGCAAACGGCACGACCGAGCCGCCCGCAGCCTATCAAAGCTGGGTTGATGAGGTCTTGCAGGCGGCGGCGGATGCGGAGACGGCGGTTTCCAAGATGCCATACGTCGACGAGACCACGGGCAACTGGTTCAAGTGGGACGCCACGGCGGGCGCTTTTGCCGACACGGGCGTTGCCGCGACCGGACCGATCGGCCCCAAGGGGGAGACCGGCAGCGGCTTCAAGGTGCTGGGCTATTACGGCACGAAGGCTGCGCTCGACGCCGCGCAGAAAGCGACCGCAGCGGCAGGCGATGCCTACGGCGTGGGCACGGCAGAGCCCTATGACATCTACATTTTCGACGGTATTACCGGCGAGTTCATCAACAACGGCCCCTTGCAGGGCGCAGACGGTGCCGCAGGTAAGGACGGCGTGACGTTCACGCCGAGTATGAGCGACGACGGCGACTTGTCGTGGACGAACGACGGCGGCAAGGCGAATCCGCAGACCGTGAACCTCAAGGGCCCGAAGGGCGACACAGGCGGCGGTCTTGGCGCATATCAGTTTTCCGTCAACGACGATGGCGACCTGATCCTGACCTACGAGGGAGACCAACCGCCGCAGTACGCCATTAGCAATGACGGCGACCTGATCCTGACCACGGCGGACGGGGACACGATCAATCTCGGGCGCGTCAAGGGCGGAAAGGGTGACCAAGGTCCGCAAGGCCCGCAGGGTAAAGAAGGCCCGCAAGGTATTCCTGGCCCGAGAGGAGAAAAGGGAGACACCGGTGTGCAAGGAATACAGGGCAAAGAAGGTCCGCAAGGCGTTCCCGGCCCGCGAGGGGAGAAGGGAGATCCCGGCATTGACGTAACCGGCGCACAGGTCGGGCAAATCGCTAAAATCACAGCGGTGGACACCGAGGGCAAGCCAACAAAGTGGGAACCAGTGGATATGCCGACGGGCGGCGAATTGAGCTGGCACTTAGTAGCCGATTTAACAGTAGCCGAAGCGGTTACCGATGTGGTAATCACTAAGGACGCAGAAGGAAATACCATTCTGCAATATAAACCCATTGCGGTTGGTATATGGGTTTACATACCGGCTGATGATACGCAAAGCAGTACTAACGGTGGCCTCTGGTTTTGGCTAAATGGGCAGAACAGCGCACCGTATAGATCAATTGTAGCCTTCAATAACTGGAAGACCAAAGAATGGCGTCGCGGCGTTTTTACATTCGGAACTGAGAAAGCTGCATTCACGGCATTCTCCGGAAGCTCCCCAGATATGATGCCGCTATGGCCTAATGAGTATGGCAGCATGTTCGACAAAATTACGTTGCATGTGCATCCAACCGGCGATCATATCCCGGCCGGATCAAAGATACGCGTGCTGGTTTTGGGCAAAAAACCAACTTAAAGGGAGTGAACACATGGCATTAAAAACAGTATACAAGGACGGCCTGCTCGTCGTGTTGAATGGGCGGACGCTGATGATGGAGGAGACGGCATGAGAATTTGTGAAAACGGCATCTACCGCGACATGACCGCTGAAGAGATCGCGGAGCTGGAAAAGCTGGCGGCAGAAGCGCCCACGCCCGAACCATCGCCAGAAGACCGCATTGCGGCGCTTGAGAAAGACAACGCTGAGCTACGCGACGCGCTGGATGCGCTGTTAAGCGGGGTGACGGCATGAGTGAGCTGAGAGATCGCGTCGTCGCTTATAACAAGGAGGTCAAGGATGCACTACAGGCAGTTTACTCCGACCTTAATCAAGGGCAGAGAAAGAAACTGCTGCGTAACCCTGCCATCCGTGCAATGTTTGAGCGGTATGGCGTAGAGATTGGAGGGAACTAAATGCCACAAATCAATCTTGGCAAAGTGCGGATGACCGATGCAGATTATGCGGTCAACGATCCGAACCATCTTGGGTACATTGCTAACCGACCTTGTTTCTTTACGGGGAAATTCATCGAAGAAACTTTGATGGATGCGGTGTCTGTGGAAATTGGTGCCGGAAAAAACTACAGCGGAAAACCGATGAAAGCCGGAGAAAAATACCGGTTGACCATTAAAGGCACTACTGTGGAACTCACTGCATTTACGGAGACAGTAGATGGTGTCACTGCTACGATAATTGGCGACAGTTATGTGGATTTCGCAGCCTCTGAATCTGGCGCCGGATCATTTGTGCCGAAACATGGGTATCTGCTCGGTGTACTGTCTGAAGGCGGCGAATCGCATCTTGGCCTGATCCCCACCGACGGCACCGGGGAAATGCTAAAAGAAGCCTTTGGGCTGACAGCGGAGGAACTGGCGGCAAAGAATGTCTCCGTGACGCTGACCCACCTTACCCCGGAGACGGTGAAACTGGATAAACGCCTACTGCCAGATGATATTGGCGCATCTTCTATCAAAATCATTGATACTGGAAGCGACTCGTTTGACCCAAGTGGAATTGATTTCACACAATACTCCCCTGGGGATATCATTCTGGTTGTTGGGAATATGTGAGGTGATCGTATGATTACAAGAGGGTCTTTAATGGTGGATGGGGTCTCCGTTGGACAGCCATTTGGCTATAAAGACAATAACGGCAATCCCCGCAAGGCCCAAAGTATTGTGACTATCGCAGAGGACAAGACAGCGAAGTCAGCAATGCTTGTTGCCGCAATTACAGATAAACCAATTGCTTACGCATTTGACAAGGCTATTATAACAGCGGGAGATAAACAAGTGACCGGCACTGTGACGCCGGTGCTGGCTACGGTGCATCTGTCGGTGGTTTCCGGCGAACTGACGGCGGATGCACTGTTGGGCGGAGAGATTGGACAGGCACAATCAGACGATACGGGGGCATGGGGCTGTGACGTGCATTTAGACGAAAATCGCACAGTGTACGCATGGTTCACGCCGGAGCTGTCATACAGCGACGCAACGAGCGCTCATGTGTCCATTAACAAGGAACCTGTTAAGCCAGATCCGGGTCCAGACCCAAAACCTGATCCCGACCCAAAACCTGATCCAGACCCAGATACACCGAAGGCGTACACAATTTCTTCTGAGTTTGAGGCTACTCCGTCTGAGAATGACAACACCACGGATTTCACATTTAATGCAACTGTTTCTGGCCCTGCGGATTTGACAAACATCGAGTTGTATGTGTGGGATATGAACACGGCGGAATATACCTTAATGCCATCCTCTGTATCGCCCTTTAATGATAAATACAACTTAGAGTCAACTTGGGGCCAAATTGAACCACCATATGAAAAATTTAAGATTCAAGCCGGTACGGATGATGCCAACGGTGAACTGACTGTCACTGTCGACCAGTACGATGCCAAATGTCTGTCCGGTGATACTTTAATTACCCTTGCGGATAGGACAGAGCGGCGGTTGGACGAGTTGACCGGCTCCGAATTGGTGCTTGGCGGCGATATGTGTCCCGCTCGCATCCTGCGACTGGCGAGAGGGATGTGGTCACCAAGCCACACGCTGTATCATTTTGATGACGAGACCACCATCGACGAGACGCATGAGCACCGTTTTTACAATGTCGATCAGGGCTTTTGGCAAAAGCTCAAAAAATGGCACATTGGAGATCATGCCAAGCGACTGGACGGCGGCACACCGGTGCTGGTGTCCGTGGAACCGGTGGCAGAGCGAGCAGAGATGTTTGGTATCTGGGTGGAGCGCGGCTCCTATTGGGCGAACGGTCTGCTATCCGGTGATGCATCCGCAAACCGTCCCTTGCTGGCTGATGCCACCGTCGAACAGGCAATCGATATGGCCGAGTCTCTGACGGAAAAAAACCTGATGGAGATTTTAGGAGGTGGTCTGCTGTGAAAAAACTGATGTTAGTGAGCGATGAAAGCATTTTGGGCGGATGTGCCCGCAGCGGTGTCGCGGAGGTGGTGGACAGTCTGGGCAACGCCTTGACTGAGGACTATGCCGTGTCCGTTGTATGCCCGGACGGGAACGGTGTATGGGCGCAGATGGCCGCAAATCTAAGGCAGTTTTCCGATGGCGTGCGGGTTTGCCGTCTGTTCGGTGTGGACTACTATCTTTTACGTCACTGGCCAGATGGACTGGGCACGGTGGCAGAAGCAGTTGCACCGGACGTGCTCCACAATTTCGCCGCACCGGAACTGTTAACGGCATTGCCGAAGCGTCCTCCTCGGTGTGTGTACACCATCGATCAGGCGGACTTTGTGCGAGGGCGCGAGGACGCGCTCAGAAATTACGATGCAGTGACAACGGTATCCAAGGCGTATGCCAAAGAGCTGCTGGAGGGTGATGATAAGCTGGCGCAGACGCTTATGAGTATCAACTTCCGTGGCATTACCAATGGGATTCTGGCCTCCGTCTTTGCGCCAGAAAAAGGGCTTATGATTCCGGCAAAATACAGCGCCGAGGACTTTACTGGCAAGGCCATTTGCAAGGAGCGGCTATGCCGTACCTATGGAATTCCATCTGACAAGTGCATCTATCTGATGATGTGCCGTTTGGTACGGGACAAGGGTGTTGATGGCGTGTTGGACGCGGTGCATACCATCCGAGACAGCGGCGGGCTTTTACTGCTTGTCGGCAAAGGTGAAAAGCAGTATGAGGAACAACTTGCGAAGCTGACGCGCGAGGATGGCGTACTATGGGTGGATCGCTGGCCGTCTGCGGTGCAGGCGGTGCCGCTGCTGGCCGGGGCGGATTATTACCTGTCTCCATCCATTGCAGAGCCGTGCGGATTGATGCCGATGACTGCTTGTCGCTATGGTTGTATTCCAATCACAACGCTCAACGGTGGCTTGGCGGACAACATGGACGAGAAGATTGCCGTGCTGGTGCGCGATAGCGTGGCGGGAGCGGTGTCGGAGGCTGCGGCTTTGTATGCAAATCCAGATGCACTTGTAGCCAAGCGAGCGGCGTGTATGGAGAGAGATTTTAGCTGGGCAACGCGCAAGGCGGAATATTTGGAGGTGTACCGTGGAGCGGTATAGAGACATGATCGAGGTTGCACTGAAGCGCTGGTGCGAAAATGCACCGGAGCATCTGCGCAAACCGTTGGAGCTGGCCTTACTGAGCGGGGGACACCGCATCCGTCCTATCCTTACTTTGGCTTGGTGCGAGGCATCTGGAGGACGCGCGGAGGATGCCATGCCTATGGCAGTGGCCGTGGAGCTGGTACATACCATGTCCCTGATCCACGACGATCTCCCCTGCATGGACGGGGCGGTGGAGCGTAGGGGATTACCTGCGCTGCATACCGCCCACGGCGAGGCTGTCGCTGTACTTACCGGAGACATCCTGCTGTCGGCGGCGTTTGGTGTAATCGCCGGGTCCGATCTTCCACCGGAGCAAAAATCTCGTGCAGTCGCCTATTTGTCCAGCGCTGCGGCAGCTATGGCAGAGGCGCAGGCATGGGAGGCTATCGGATATTCAGCAGATTTGGATGCATTGCTCCATATCCATGCGGGCAAAGCCGGGGCACTCATGGACGCGGCCTGCGTTCTTGGTGCTATGGCAGCCGGTGCCTCCGGCAATCAGGAGAATGCAGCAGCGAGGTATGGCATGGGGCTTGGCGTGGCCTATCAGATTATGGATGATCTGCGGGACGGCGATGGAGTCTGCACCCTGCTGGAAGCGTGCGCCGCACGTGACTTGGCACGGGCGTATCTGGCAGACTGCACGGTGTCCGGTGACGATCATGCCCAGAGGATGCTCCGGAGCATTACGGAGGAGGTGGCAGCATTGTGAGGCATCTCGCCATCATTGCAGACGGAAACCGACGTTGGGCTGCGGCACAAGGACTGCCAAAAGAGGCAGGGCACGCGCAGGGGTTGAATGTTATCGAGCGCTGCTGTGAGTGGGCTATCTCGCGCGGCGTGAAGATGTTGACATTTTACTGTTTTTCCACTGAAAACTGGGGACGCGAGAGCGGCGAAGTAGATCACATCATGGATCTTGCTCGATGGTATTTTCGGGAGCGCCGTGAATGGTTTGTAACCCGTGGTATCCGCGTGCGTTTTGCGGGTCGGCGGGATCGTCTGGCGAAAGATCTCGTAGAGGACATGGAGACGATGGAAGAGGAAACCAAGCAAGGTGACGCCCTGACCCTGACGATCTGCGCAGATTACGGCGGGAGAGACGCCATCACCCGCGCTGTACAGCACGGGGCGAGAACAGAGCGAGAATTAGATGTGGCGCTGACAGGCGAAGTCCCGACACCAGACGCCATCCTCCGAACGGGTGGAGAAATGCGGCTCTCTAACTTCCTGTTGTGGCAGGCCGCCTATGCGGAATTATTCTTCTCGAGAACCTTTTTCCCAGCACTGGAAGATGCGGAGCTGGATGAGGTGCTGAATGAGTATGGGGAGAGAAAACGAAATTATGGGACATGACAGGATAACGGAGGGGGAACATGGACAACGGTAAGCATTATGACGATGCGGCAATCGCGCTGATCGAATCTCGGTGCAAAAGCAACACTCACCGAATCAACGAACTGACCGAGCATCAGGTGGCGCTTGATAGGCTCGTGACCTCGGTCGAGGTCTTGGCTACCAAGCAGGAAACCGTGGAGGGCGACGTGAAGGAGATCAAGGAGGACGTGAAGACCATGACAGGCAAGGCGGGGAAACGATGGGACAGCATCGTGGACAAGCTGCTTGCGGCGCTGGTAGGTGCGTTCATAGCGTGGCTGATCACGGGAGGCGTGGCGTGATGGATGATTTTGCTGAGGTGGCAGTTGCCATCATTGTGGTCGCTGCTTCGCTACTTGGCGCGGCTGTGGCCATTAAGGGCATCCGCGAACTATGGATGTGGTGCATGGCATGAAGAAGCTGAAAGAGCACTGGGGCAGAATGAAAAAGCGGGACAGGTACATATCCATCGCTATTTTCAGCCTGACGTGGTACACCGTCGCATCGCTCACCATGACGGCGCTCGGCGTGCCGCCGCCCGACGTGCTGACGGAACGCTGGTTCAAGGCATGGACGACGGAGCTTGTCGTTGTGGCGGGCATCAAGATTTTCAGAAAGGATGACACACTATGAATAACGAATTATTGAACAAGAGATTTGCGAACCTTTTGAGCGTAAAGTCGCTCGTGACGATTGCGCTGACGGCGACCTTCTGCGCGCTGACAGTACAGTCGAAAGTGACGCAGGAATTCAACACCGTGTACCTCATGGTCATCGCATTTTATTTCGGCACGCAGAACGCGGCGGGCAGCGCGAAGGGAGAGTGAGCGGTGTGAATATCCGCAAATATCCCGCAAACGCGGGGAACGTCGGCGGCACGCGCGCGGCGAGCGGCATCCGCTACATCGTCATCCACTACACGGGCAACGACGGCGACACGGCGATGAACAACGCCAAGTATTACGCGGGCAACGCCGTGAAGACCAGCGCGCACTACTTCGTCGATGCAAATGAGATCGTGCAGAGCGTGGACGATCTGCGCGTTGCGTGGGCGGTCGGCGGGAAGAAGTACCCGTCCTGTCCGCAGACGGGCGGCGGGACGCTGCACGGCCGCTGCCTGAACGCAAACAGCATCAGCATTGAAATCTGCGACACGAAGAAGGACGGCGTTTACGCGCCGGACGCGCGTGCCGTGGAGCGGGCGCTTGCGCTGACGAAAGCTCTGATGAAGAAGTACAACATCCCCGCGAGCAACGTCATCCGCCACTTCGACGTGACGGGCAAGCTGTGCCCCGCGTACTGGTCCGGCAAGGAGAACGCGGGCAAGTGGGAAAAGGAATTCCACGGCAAGCTGACGGCGCCCGATTACCGCGCGCAGCTTCAGAAGCGCGCGGGGTTGACGGACGGCACGATGGATTACCTCTCGGCGTATCAGTACGGCGACGACCTCGTCCGGAAGCTCGCGACGATGAAGTAAAGCACGGGGCGGGAGGGCGCGAACGCTCTCCCGCCCGGGAAGAAAGGAGGGAAGGAGGGAATGCCTTCCAACTGGCTATACATCGACACGAATTTCCCGTCGTTCACGCAGAAAGAGAGCGACGGTGAGAAGATCGAGACGATGCAGGATTATCTCTTCATGCTCGTTGAGCAGCTGCGCTACACGCTGAGGAACCTCGACCTGAAGAACATGAACAAGGCGGCGATGAACGGCTTTTTGCAGAATATTCGCGAACCGATCTATGCCAAGATCGAGGACACGAACAAGAACGTGAATGAGCTGAGCATCACGGCGCAAGGGCTGAGCGAGCGCATCAGCAGCGCCGAGGGGAACATCACGCAGCTGGGCGCGACGGCAGACGGGCTCGCGGCCGAGATCCGCAACGCCAAGGGAGATATTACATCACTCGGCGCACGGGCGGACGGCCTTGCGGCAGAGATCAAAAACGCCAAGGGCGACATTACCCAACTCGGCGCGAGAGCAGACGGGCTCGCCGCGCGCATCGGCGACGCCGAGGGGAACATCACGCAGCTGCAAGCGACGGCGACGGGGTTGCAGGCGAGCATTTCGAACCTGAACGGCAGCGTGACAAACCTGACGGCGGACGTGAACGGCATCCGCGCGACGGTGAGCACCAAGATCGACGCGACGCAAGCGCAGAGCATCTTCGACCAGAGCGCGACCGGCTTCACACTGGGCGCGACGAGTGGCGAGAACGGCACGATCTTCAAGCTCAATTACAACGGCGCGCAGATCGCGAGCACAGGAACGGTCGACCTGCACGTCAAGTCGGTCAACATCGATGGCACGCTGACGGCGGGCGCGCTGCGCGGCGGGAGCGTGAGCCTGCTGGCCGGAAATACCCCTGTCGGCAGCCTTGATCTGGCCCACACGGGCACGGGGCAGGTCGGCGTCGGTCTGACGGCGACCTATGGTGGCATGAAGATGCACGCAGCGGGAAATATCTTTCTTGAATCCGAGCTGGGGCCGTTTGCATTGATCGGAAAAGACGATGCCAGCGACTACCCTGTCGTCTCGCTCGGCGGCGGCTATCTGGTGCTGAGCGGCAACTACATGTTCGGCGCTTCGCCGCCGAGCCGCGCGCCGTATGGCACGGTGTTTTTCATCGAGGAGTAAGGCATGGCGAGCTTTTATTGTACGCTGTCACCGGTCGACGGAGACGGGACACAGCTCAGCGTCTACGCACGGTTTACTGGCGGCGCGTCGGATTACACGTATAAGCGCTCAATCGACATCCGCATCACGGGCGTCGGGACGTTCTCGTTCGATTCGAGCGAGGTCGGCGGTGGGACGAGCACCTTTGTCGGCACGATAACAGGGCTATCGCCGGGGACGACATACGAATGGATATGCAACATGTACTACTGGGGCGGATCGTGGATCGTCTCAGATTACAGCGATTCCGGCACGGCAACGACGTACAGCGGCGGCGGCAGCGGAGGCAGCGCGAAGGCGGTCATCAACGTCGGGACGTATTATAACCCAAACTGGGAGAGATACCGCGCGATCGTCAACATTGGGACGTATTACAACACAAATTGGCTATCGGTTCGACCGGTCAACAATTACGGGAGCTATTCGCAACCCAATTGGAGGTAAAGAGCATGAATGAAAAGATCAAGCAGGAAGCGGCGCACGCGATGCGCCTGATCGGCATTTTGAACGTCAACGGCGATGCCGTCGATGTGGTGGCAGCGGTGCGACAGTCGCTTCGCAATATCGCGATGATCTGCGACGCGGCGGAGGAGCCGACGCAGGGCGACACGCAGGACAAGCAGGCGGCGGAGCCGGAAAAGGCCGGTGAGGCCAAATGAAGCTGCCGGAGGTCCCGTATGCCGACGGCATCGGCAAGCGCGGGCAGCTGCAATTCTACGGCCTTGACCACAATCTGGGTGCCGGAGACGGCGGGCTGTGGGACATGCAAAACCTGACGAGCAACTACTATCCCGTGCTTTCGACGCGTGCAAAGCGCAAAATTTACAAGAATCTTGTCAGTCTGGGCGGACTTTTCGCGTGGGATGCGCTCGCGTGGGTGGAGGGCACGGCCTTCTACTACGGCGGCGCGAAAAAAGGCGATGTGACGGCGGGCGAGAAGCGCTTCGCCGCCATCGGGGCCTATATCATCATCCTGCCGGACAAGAAGTACTACAACACGGTATCGGGCGAGTTCGGCAGCCTTGAGAGCACGTGGAGCGGCGCCAGCTTAACGTTTACGAACGGCAAGCTCTATGAAGAGGCCGCGGAGGCGAGCACCATTCAGGCAAGCGGCGTCGCATGGAGCAACTACTTCAAGGCGGGCGACGCGGTGACGATTGCGGGCTGCACAAAGCACACAGAGAACAACAAAACGCCGGTGATCCGCGAGATCGACGGCGACAAGATGTATTTCTATGAAAACGTCTTCAAGCTGGACGGTGACAACGGCACGACAGAGTACACGGAGACGGGAAACTTGACGGTTCGGCGCACGGTGCCGGACTTAGAATACCTGTGTGAGAACGAAAACCGGCTGTGGGGCTGCGACGGCCGGACGATCTACGCAAGCAAGCTCGGCGATCCCTTCAACTGGAACGTGTTCGAGGGCCTTGAGACCGACAGCTACGCCGTGGACACGGGCAGCGCGGGCGACTTTACGGGGTGCGTGAGTTTCCTCGGCTATCCGGTGTTCTTTAAGGAGGACCACATCTACAAGGTGTACGGTAGCATTCCGTCCAACTTTGAGGTGATGGGCTCGGCCACGCTGGGCGTTGCCAAGGGCTGCGGCGGGAGCCTCGCCATCGCGGGCGAGCGGCTGCTGTACCTCTCGTCCTCGGGCGTGATGATCTACTCGGGCGGCATCCCGCAGAGCCTGCACGACGCCTTCGGGCAGACGCGGCTCAAGAACGGGCGCGCGGGGAGCGATGGCCTCAAGTACTACCTGAGCGCGCAGGACGAGAATGGGGAGTGGAAGCTCTACGTCTACGACACGCGCAAGGGCATGTGGCACATCGAGGACAAGACGCACGCGACGCACTTCTGCCGCTATCAGGGGAACACCTATTTCCTGACGGCGGAGGGCAAGATCGCGCTGACGGGCAACATCCTCGACGCGCCGGAGGGCTGCACGGACGAGGAAGACTTCACGTGGTTCGCCGAGACGGGCGACTTCACGGAAAAGGGCTCGAGCCAAAGTACGAGCTACGACGGCGTGAAGAAGAGCATCGCCAAGCTGTGGGTGCGCATCGAGGTCGCGGCGGGGGCCGAAGCAAAGGTGCTGATGCAGTTCGATTCCGACGGGAAGTGGGTGCAGGCCGGGCAAACGCTGAAACCGGAGCGAAAGCGCAGCTATTACCTGCCCATCGTGCCGCGGCGCGCAGACCATTACCGCATCCGCATCGAGGGCAAGGGCGAGTGCCGCGTGTATTCGATGAACCGCGAGTATTACGCGGGCAGCGAGCTCAAGAGCACGCGCGGACCACAGTAAAAATTCAAGCAGAGAGGAGAAGAAAATGGCGTATACATACGATGACTTTCAAAAGGCGGCGAGCGGCAGCAATGTGAATTTTTCGCAGTACGATCTCGACCTTGCGAAAAAGTACCCTGAGTTCGGCATGAGCGTGCTCGACCTCAAGAAGCAGTACGCGGGCGCGACGACGGCGGAGCAGCGCGCGCTCATCAACGCCAAGGCAAACCAGCTGCGCAGCAGCTACGGCAATTACACTGCCGGCGCGGATGGCAGCCAGTACGTGAGCGACGGCAAGTACGCGCCGAAGATCGACGAGACGCTCGACATGATCGGCTCGTTCAAGCCGTTTACATACGGCAGCGCGCCGAGCTACGAAAACCGCTTCCAGCAGAAGCAGCAGGAGCTTTTGGACGCGGCGCTCAAGCGAGATCCGTTCTCGTGGAGCAAGGAGACGGATCCGCAGTACGGCAGCTACAAAAAGACGTATCTGCGCGAGGGCGAGCGGGCGACGGCGGACGCACTGGCGAAAGCAAGCGCCGCGAGCGGCGGCCGGCCGAGCTCTTACGCTGTGAACGCGGCGACGCAGGCGGGCGACTACTACGCGACGAAGCTCTCCGACGTGATCCCGACGCTCTATCAGCAGGCATACGAGCGGTATCTCAAGGACTACCAGATGAAGCTGAGCGACCTGAACGCGGTGAACCAGCAGGAGCAGCTGGACTACGCAAAGTATCTCGACCAGCTGGGGCAGTTCAACACGGACCGCAACTTCGACTACAACAACTACCTCGGCGAGTATAACCGCTTGCAGGACTACCTCGGCAATTTGCAGGGGCAGGACAATACGGAGTACAACCGCTATCTCGGTGTGCTGGATGCGATCAAGGAAAAGCAGCAGCAGGACCAGGAGCTCAGCCGGTCGCAGGTCGACGCGATGCTGCAAGCAGGCGCGTCGCCGAGCGCGGGGCTCATCGGCAAGAGTGGGTACGAGAGCGAGTACGTCAAGGCGCTCGAGAACTACTACAAGCAGCAGGCGGCGCAGGCTGCTGCGAAGACGAGCGGCAGAAGCGGCGGGACCACGAGGCGGTCCGGCGGGACGAGCGGCGGAAATACGACCGGCGGCAACGAAAGCGGGCTCGACTATCAGGGCCTTTTCGAGGCGGCGAAAAAGAGCGGCAATCCCAAGAGCTGGCTCGCGCAGAAGGCAAACTATCAGAAATTCGGCTTCACCTCGTCGAGCGGGCTGTATTCGGACTATGAGACGTGGCTGGAAAACGGCGGCGTGTCGAACAGCCGTAAGACGATGGCACAGGGGCCGTTCATTGCGCTGCTGTCTGGCTTCAACACGTCGCTCAAGAACGGCGAGGGCGAGCGAATCCTTTCGACGCTCGACAAGACCTGGCCGATGATGACGAGCGAGCAGAAAGCAGAAATGCAGAAATTGCTCAAGCAGTATGGTTATTCCTACGAGGAGGGCTAAATGGGACGACTTGTTAAGACAACGCCTGCGGCACAGGAGCAGCAGGAAGAAAAGCGCACGGTGGTCGGCACCGGCGCGCACGGTCGGCTTGTAAAAACAGGGGATGTGCAGCGCACATCCCCTGCGGCGAATACGGCGAAGACGCCGACAGCGCAGAGCGTTTATCAAAAAGCACTGGACGAAGCGATGATGAAACGCGCAGCGGCGGATCAGAAAAACAAAGAGCGCGGCCACAAGAGCTACAATCGCACACACGCGCAGGAGGTGCGCGAGATCACCGGTGACAAGACAAAAAAGAGCATTACGCCGATCATCAAGAGCGCGGCGGCGGGCTATGCGGCGGACATGGTCGGCGCGGCGGACACGCTGCTGCGTGCGCCGAGCGGCCTGAACTACGCAGCGAGCCAGGAACGCGGAGAGATCGAAGCCTCAAAAAAGAACATCGCCGCCTATACCGAAAAGCTCAAGGCGGCGAAGACCGAGGAGGAGCGCCAGCAGTGGCAAACGCTTATCGACCGCAACAAGCGCCTCATCGAGATCAACAGCAAAGCTGCGGGCGAGCAGGTGAAAAACTATCAGGACGCGACGAAGGGCGCACAGGAGACGCTGCAAGGCACCTATCAGAAGTTGCGCAAGACCGCATCCGACAACATGGAAAAGGCAAACGAAGGGCTCACGCCGGTCGGCAAGTACCTCAATAACGTCGGTGTGGCAGGCGCACAGATGGCCGCAGACGCGGCACTCGGCGGCGGCAGCGCGCTCGGCCCGATGTTCCTGCGCGTATTCGGCGGAAACTCACAGGAGGCGGCGGAAGCGGCGGACAAGCCCGGCATGAGCGCGGCGGAACAGCTGGACGCACAGAACCGGGCGCTGCTGTACGGAACGGCGAGCGGCGCGGTGAGTATTGCGACGGAAAAGATCAGCAACGTCGCAGCGCCGTTCAAGAAAGCGTTCGGCGGCGGCTTCCTCGACAAGGCAATCGACGGCGCGATCGCCAAGATGAACGGGAACGCGACGGGGCGGCTCGCCCTGTCATTCCTGTCCGAGGGCGGCGAGGAGGTCATCGAGGACCTTGTGCAGCCTGCCTTGCAGACGATCTACAACGGGAAGCGTGCCGGACAGAATTACAGCGAACTTGACGCGGCGGAGATCCTGAACGACTTCCTTGTCGGCGGCGCACTCGGCCTGCTGGGCAGCGGCGTAGAGGGCATTCAGCGAAGAAGCGCACAAATCGAGACTGAGCGCGCCGCGGCGGAGACGAAGGAGGCCACGCCGTCGGCGGAAGCGATGACGCCGGAAGAGACCGCACCGACAGCACAGCAGCCGGTGCAGCAGCAGAACACCATGCCCGCACAGCCTGCGGTGACGCCTGAGAGCGTGCAGGGCACGGGTGGGGGTAATTTGACGCCCACACAGCCGAACGCCGCACAGGGCGCAGCAGAGGGCAAAGCGGATGCCTTAGACGCGGGTAAGCGCGTCAATCTTCTTGAGTACAGCAACGAGCAGAACGCGCAGAAGGTCAAAGACGGACTGAAAGACGGCACGCTGGCCGTGGACGCGAAAGAGAATATCTATCGCGTGAATGAGGATCAGCACATCGACCGGCGCGACAGCGCGAGCGTGGGCGAGCGGAGCGTGAACGCCTTCCAGTTCGACCACCCCGAGCTGCACAGCTATTACGCGGACGCGGCGGCGGTCCTACAGGAGGAGATGAGCTTTGCCCAAAAGGGTGGCGAGCTCATCCGCCGGACGAGCCGCGAGGCGGGCGACGACGAATACATCCGCACCAAGCGCGGCGTGAGCGAGCGCATCGCACGGCTGCTGGATGACGAGGGCGTGCGCTATGACGACATCGACCGCTCGCTGAGTGCGATCATCCACAACCACGGGCAGGAAAACTTCGCGGCGGCGAAGCGCGTGGAGCTGCTGCTGGACGACATGCTGACAAACGGCTATACGGATATCCACGGGCAGCACATTGCGCCGAACGAAGAATACATTGCAGCAAAGAAGGCCATCCCCGGCGCGGACATGAGCGAGCGGACGCACGAAGAGCTCCCGATCTACGATATGCCGGAGGGGCAGAACGGAGGAATTGACAATGCAGGACAAGAAGCACGGAACGATGCCGCGGGGGCTGAGCTTGCCGACGCTGGAGAAAGAGGCACACCAGACGAGGCCAACGCAGCGCGTGCACTATCTGATGGAGCTGCCGAACGGGGAGAGCGCCGGGGTAACGGAAGAGAATCTGAGCGCATTCCTCGAGAAGTACGGAACGTCGGCGGAGAAGACGGAAACGCGCTGACGGTACAACAGCGGCTTGCGGCATCCGGTATCTCACAATTCATCAGCCCGCGGGAGGCCAACGTGCCGAACGGCGCAAGCGGCGATAACACCGTCACCATCTTTGACGAGGCGGACTGGGACCAGGAGCTTATCGGCGCGGCGGACTGGGCAAAGTCCAAGGGCGTGAAAAAGGTGACAGCGCTGCTGGGCGTCATCAAGGTTGAAAAGGACGGGAAAACCGGCAGAATTTTCGGCGCGTTCAACGCCGACACGGGCGAAATTTTCGTCAATGCCGGTTCAGTGCAGCGCAGCGTGAGCGAGACGATCGAACATGAAACAGCGCATTATCTGGCCGAAGTGGCGAGGCGCGAGAATGTCAGGACGTTTATGCGCGACGTTCAGAGCCGGTATAGCAGCGAAGAGTGGGGCAAGGTGTACGACGCTTACTTCGAGCGCTACGCAGCGCTGACCGACAACTACGCGGGAATGAGCGAGAGCGATATCGAGCTCTATGTGTGGGAAGAGATCATGGGCGATGCCTATGCCGAGATCGACCAGTATGACGAAAAGGCGAGCCGATTCAACCGAGAGGCCGAAAGCGCGCTTTCGCAGAGTGGGCAGGAAAGCGAAAGCACCTTACAGAGAGAACGCGCGACGAGCGCGGCGGAGCAGGGCCGCGAGACCGCGGCGGCGACGGAACGCAGGAGAGGGCCTCCTGAGCGCTTTGAGTACATCGGCGGCGAAGTCGACAGCAAGACCGTACACGACGGCATCCAGGCCGTGGCCGAGATGGAGCCGGTCGCCGAAGTCAGCGGCGAGGAATTCAAAAAGGGTGAAAAGGACCTTATCACGCAGGTCACGGAGTTTTTTGACGGGCTGGGCAACGAGGTCTACAATCCGCAGCTCGGCGACGTAATGCTGACGCGCCGCGGTGCAAAGAGCGACATCGCCCACGGAATCGGCAGAAAAAAAGCCGCTGCTTTCGCAGCGGTTCCGAATATCTTAAAAAACGGTCGCGTGATCGACTATCAAGTGGACTGGAAAGGGCGCAATTATGACACGGCGGTCGTCGCCGCGCCGATCACCATTGCAGGTGAGCCGTATATGGCGGGCGTGGTGCTGACGCGCACGGACAGCGAGAACCGCTTCTACGTGCACGAGGTCTTAACGGAAAAAGGAACAGCGCCGTTCAAGACCGGAGAATCGCCCGCAAGGGGCGTCGATACCGGCGGCGATGTTCCTTCTGTGTTCAGTTTACTGGACCAGGTGCGCAATGTCAAGAGAAATGCGGCAGAAACCGTCGACAGCGGCGAAGAAAACAAGGCATCGGCGCCACTCCGCAATGTCGGCATTGAAACTGCCGAGCCGGTGGCACGCGCCGATGGCCTTGCAGAAGAGGCTCCAACCACCGCTCTAAGCAACAAAGCCCTCGGCGATATACACAAGGCCTCTTCGGATGATAATGTATCAGGAGGCGGCGAGAATGTCAAGCCGGAGGGGCGTTTCTCGGCAGGTGACGATGCGGCTTTGCAGCGCAGGCGCGACAGGGCGGATGCCGAGCTCGACAGAACGGTCGACAAAAACGATCTGGCCGCACAGAACGACACGGCGGAACAGCTGAACCGGAGCCGCAGGGACATCGCCGACGCAGAGCTTGCGGACGCGGAGATTGCCGGGCAGGAGCGGTCCTATGAAAAGATGGAGCAGGACGGTAAGCGCGGGGACTACGCGTCGATCCCTGCGGAGTGGAAAACGAAGCTCGAGCGCGCACGGACGGCGGCAACGAACAACATCAAGCCATCCGGCTTCGACAGCTACGATGCCTATCTCGATGCGCTGGACAAGCAGCGCGCGGCGGATCGGGCCGAGCGGCTGCGCGTCAAGAGCCGGGACGAATTCAAGGGCACAAAAGCGCTCGACGAGCTGGGCGTGAAGATAGCGAACAGCGCAGGCATTTACCACAACGCAGAACAGCTTATCGCCAATGACAAGGCGGCAAAGAGCATCCAGAACGCAACGAAGCGCGCCGAGCAGCGCTTGGGCGCGACGCGGCAGGAAAAGACCATCGCGCGAGACATTGCAAACGGCGAGCGCTCGATGGCAGATATCCCTCGCAGCGTGAAAAAGTCGCGCGTGCTTGAGCTCGTGGACTATTACACGGCACAAAAGGCGACGAAGACGGGGCTTTTGCAGCAGCAGCGCATCGAGATCAATGACGCGCTGCGCGAGCAGGCGCGCGAGCTCATCGGAACAGAAGCGCCGGAGATCAACCGAAAGGGTCTGAACAAGCTCTTCGACCCGAGTAAAGGCCTTGTGCTTTACCATCGCACGCCGCAGCGCATTATGCGCGCTCTTTTTGGCTGGAAGCAGGGCCAGCAGATCAACGAGGCTGTTTTCGAGCCGGTCTACGAGAACGAGCAGGAGCGCAAGCGCTTCATCAACCGCATGTTTGACGAGGTTCGAACCTTTGAAGGCGCGGACGGCAAGAAAAGCGCACTGAACAAGGACGAGAGCGCCTTTGCGCAGAGATTGAAAGAGGGGCGAACCGTCGAGGAGCTGGTTGAAAAGTCCGGCGCGGCGGAAAGCATCAGAGCGGCGGCGGAAAACCTGAAAAATGGCGCAGAGATGAAAGACGCCGCACGGGAATTCAGCCTCGACAAAGGTTCGCGTGATCTGGCGCGGCAGTATGCCGACTGGCTGCAAACGCAGGATGACTACGCGGCGGCAAAGAACGTCGACCGCGTGAAGGTTGAGAACGCGATCGAGAAATACACCGAACTCTATGACAAGCTCTACGCCGCGATCAACGACTTCCTTGTAGCGCACGGATACGAGCCCATCGGCTTTATCAAGGGCTACGCGCCGCATTTCCAAGCAAAGGAAACGAACGACAAGCTCGAAAACGCGCTCAAGGCGATCGGCGTCGACCTCGGCTCTGGCGTAGGCAAGCTGCCGACGAGCATCGCAGGTCTGACGAAATCCTTCAAGCCGAACAAGCGGTACAATCCGTTTTTCCAGCACCGCAGAGGCGATGAGACGGACTACGATATCGTCAAGGGCTTCGAGACATACGTGGACTATGCGAGCGACGTGCTGTATCACACGGACGACATCATGCGCGTCCGTCAGATGGCAAACTACCTGAGGTCGACATTCGCACCGGAAGAGATGAAGGCGGACATCGACCAAATGGAGGCCATGCGCTACGCTCCGGCGGATGTGAAGGAAGAATACTTGCGCGATAAAAAGAAGATCACGGGTGATACCTTCCTGAGCTATGAGGACCTGACAAACCTGATGGAACAGTATACGGACGAGAAGTACCGCAGCATCGCCGATGCGACGGAATTCAGCGATCTTGTTTCGTGGCTGGATGATTACGCAAACAAGCTGGCGGGCAAGCAACTCTTCGAGGACCGCGCAATGGAGCGCGAGGTCGGGCGCGAAGCGCTGAACGGCGCGAAGAAGCTCAACCGCATGTTCGCCCGCGCGAACGTGGCGGGGAACCTCTCGTCGGCACTGAATCAGACGGCGCAGCTGCCGATGATCGCAACCGAACTCGGACAGAAGTACACATGGCGCGCTGTGGGCGATATCCTGAACGGGAAGACGACCGGCATGAGCGCATTCCGCGGCGAGAGCGACTTCCTGACGGAAAAGAGCGGCATTGACTACATCCAGAGCACCAAGGGCGAAAAAGCGCTGGAAAAACTATTTAGTCCACTGGAAAAGGTCGATACCCTCGTCAGCACGATCGCCGTGCGCGGCAAGTACCGTATGGAGCTGGACGCGGGCAAGAGCCCGAAGGAGGCGATGAAAGCGGCGGACCGCTGGGCGCGTGATATCATGGGTACACGCTCAAAAGGCTCAGTGCCGCTGACGTTCCAGTCGAAAAACCTTATCGCACAAATGCTGAACATGTTCCAGGTCGAGGCGGCGAACACATTCGAGCACGTCACGCAGGACCGGCTCGGCCCCGGCTTCAAGGAAATGGCCGCGAAAATCGGCAAGGATAAGGCCAAAAAAAAGCTCGCAAGCGACGCCATTGCCTATATGCTGCTCGCATTCCTGCTCAACCGGTTGGACGAGGATGCCTACGGCGGAACGCCTGCGCCGTTCGATGTCCTCGGCATGGGGCTGAACGCCGTCGCGTCCGGCAACGGATTGACTTCGAGCGACATGCTCAAGATGATCACCGACGATGTGACCGAAAACATCTTCGGCGAGCGCCTTTTCGACACCGATCCAAACGACATGAACGACGAGTTTGACGGCTGGTCGGCGGCGGAAGATACGCTATACAACATCAGCAACGATGTACCGTATGTGCGCAACGTGGCGGGCCTGATGGGATGGGGCGACCAGACGTTGCCGATGCCCGACATCGTTGGCGCAGCGGGGAAGACGAAAGACGCACTCAAGAACGCAGATAGTGCGGGCAAATTTTGGGCAGAGGTCGCGAAGCAGCTCGTGGGCCTCGCGGGCGACACGCTTCCGGGCGGCCGCCAAGCCGAAAAGATGCTGCAAGGCGGCGATGCTGTGATTCGCGGCGGGTCGTATCAGGGCTTTGGCGACAGCAAGAGGCTGCAATATCCGGTGAATTCACCGCTGGAAGATCCGTTTGAAGCTCTGCGCGCGGCGCTTTTCGGGAAGAATGCGCTGAACGAATCGCGCGTGTATTGGGCGGAAGGCGGCAAGGCGCTGAGCACTTCGCAGACAGCGCTCTATCAGGAGCTCGTCGACAGCGGCATGAGCCGCAAGAAAGCATACGAGACCATCAGAGACTTCAACGACGCGACAGCCGATCTGGAAGCCGACAAGGACGAGAACGGCAATCCCGTCAGCGGAAGCAAGAAAGAAAAGGTCGTCGAGGCGATCAATAAGCTGCCGCTGAGCCAGAAGCAGAAGGACAAGCTCTATCTCAGCAAGAATTACAGCGAGAAAGACCTTGGCGAGATGCCGTGGAATTAAGAGAAAGACGAGGCCGAAAGGCCTCGTCTTTCTTTTTACTATTCAGGTGAATTTCCGCGCCAGCGGTACGCGCGTCGGAAGCCGTGGGAAAGCGCCTCGTTTACAGTGGAGACGTAGCGCTCGCCGTCATCGCAAATCTGGACGTTATCATACTGCTGATCCATAGGCAGATGGAAAATCTTTTGCCCGTCGCGCCCGATATTGCACTTGATCCGTGGGTATTCGGTGAACGGAATGTTAGGGAATAGCTTGACGCCCAGCCGCTCGGCGCAGAGCTCGGCAACGGGAGAAAAACCATTTGTCGCAACGAAGACACCAACAACGTCAGCATCGGGGTGAGAATACTGATATTCAAAAACACTTCCCGCAAGTTGGAAAACATGGTTCTCGTGGATGACCTTTTCCTTCGCCCAACGCTTACATTGAATCAGAATGACTTTCTTGCCACGTTGCAAGATCAAGTCGCGTCCCATGTCCTCTTTCTTCATCGTTGCGCCATAGTACCGGACGCGATAGCCGCGCGATTCGCAAAGGTAGCCGATATAGCGCTCGTATTCTATGCCGACTTCCCAGTTGGTCTTGCTGCGCTTGACGTAGCGGTCAAGCGCGAGCTGGTACTTTTCGGCAGTGGGGAGATCGTTCCACTCGGCGGGCGACAGATAGTCACGCATAACCGCCCGCTCATCATCATCGGATGGGTCGTCGGACACATATTTGAACGCATCCATCGGCGGCACCTCTTTGAAATCGAGCAGCCACGGGAAAAGTGATTCGTAGAAATTCAACTGATATTCCGACTGCTTCGCGCGGAGACGCCACTCGCGCAGCTCGCCGTGAATGAGTTTGTCGACTTCGGCAGCCTTTTGATCTGCGGGGCGATTTTTATGCCGCAAATAGTAAACCCACTCTTCATCATAGGTTTGATACAGGTCGGCGTAGAGCTTTGCGAGCCACGGATAGGTCTGTACGCGTTCGGAGTAGATGTTGTCTAATGAATTTTGAATAACAGACTTTTCACTCTTGAGGCGAGATATCGTAGTTTCAAATCGGCTTATATCTGCAAGAATGGCACTGCGGCGCGCAGACAAACTGAGAAGCTCGTTTCGGACGCTCGACACATCAAAATTGACAAGAGAGCCGGTTTCGATAGCGAGGCGAATCATGTGTTTGCACGGCTGCTTGCGGTTACGAAAATCCGGGCAATCGCACCCGTAGAGTGTGGCGCGGTATGTCTCGCCGCTCGAGGAATGAATAGACGCAGAGATATCAAAGGGAGCTTCGATTCGCATCTCCTGAGTCAGCGCAGAAGTCAGCCGTTCGTAAGGGAAGGGCACACCATGCAACGATAAGAAAGCGGGAGTGCCAGTCAAATACGGGCGATCCGCGATATCGCGCACAGTTTCGACCGCTCGGGTGCGAACCTGGTCGTTGATATGCTGCTCGCGGAAGTCCAAGCTACGCGATCGTGTCTGCAAGCTCTCTTCTATACGACTTCGCCGGTCCTCAAGCGCACGCTCCCTGCCTTCAAAAGCAGAATTAAGAGAAGATTCCTTTTTACTCAAATCGGCGTCTCTTGCATCAAGGGAGCGCTCGCGGTCAGAAAGAGACTTTTTACGAGATACGAGGGAGAACACCCACTTCGCCATGAACAGCGCAATGATCGTCCAAAGCCAGTAGGACGACAGAAAATCGAGCAGGCCCACAATATCCCTCTTTCTTTTTTATTTCGGCGGGAGTATAGGAACACCATATCGGAAAAACAGCGGTTTGTCAAATAAGAAGGGAACGAGGAAAGTTTCTCTTCCATTTTTGAAGACTATGCAGTATAATGAGCCAATAGTCAGTTTGATGACGAGGAAGATTTGTTACTAACGGATTAGAACTGTCAATAATGCTGGATTCGAAAAAGCGCGAAAAACAAGGGAAATCGACCCTGCTTCAATGGAAGATGTACGAATTACGCAAAGAATGAGAACTGAGCTTAATATTTCATTATTTTGTCTGCCTCACCGCAGACGCGAAGAAAGGAATGGATCATATGGCTGAGGAAGTCAAGACTGCCGCCGCTGAGGGCGAATCCGGCAGCAAAAATTTTATCGACGCCTTCATCGAAGAAGACATCGCGGAGGGTGGGCGCTTCCAGGGCCAGCAGGTCCACACCCGTTTTCCGCCGGAGCCGAACGGCTATCTGCACATCGGCCACTGCAAGGCGCTGACCATCGACTTTGGCACCGCTGAGCGCTTCGGCGGCCTTTGCAACCTGCGCATGGACGACACGAACCCCACGAAGGAGGACGTCGAATTTGTCGACGCCATCAAAGAGGACATCCACTGGCTGGGCTTCGACTGGGGCGACCGTTTCTTCTACGGCAGCGACTATTTTGAAAAGGACTACGAGTACGCTGTCGAGCTCATCAAAAAGGGCCTTGCCTACGTCTGCGACCTGACGCCCGAGCAGGCGAGAGAGTACCGCGGAGACATCGGCAAGCCCGCTATCTCCCCGTACCGCGACCGCGATGTAGAGGAGAACCTCGACCTCTTCGAGCGCATGAAAAACGGCGAGTTCCCTGAGGGCAGCCGCACGCTGCGCGCAAAGATCGACTTAGCCTCCGGCAACTTCAACATGCGCGACCCTGTTATTTACCGCATCCGCTACATGCACCATCACCGTCAGGGCGACAAGTGGTGCATCTACCCGATGTACGACTTTGCGCACCCCATTCAGGACGCGCTCGAGGGCATCACGCACTCGCTGTGCTCGCTCGAATTCGAGGCGCACCGCCCGCTCTACGACTGGGTGGTGAACAACGTTTCCGTGCCCAATAAGCCGCGCCAGATCGAGTTTGCCCGCCTTGGCATCGATCACACGGTCATGTCAAAGCGCAAGCTCCGCAAGCTTGTGGAGGAGGGCATCGTCTCCGGCTGGGACGATCCGCGTATGCCGACGCTGTGCGGCCTGCGCCGCCGCGGCTTCACGCCTGCGTCCATCCGCAGCTTCTGCGACCGCATCGGCGTTGCCAAGAGCGCGAGCGTGGTCGAATACAGCTTCCTTGAGCACTGCCTGCGCGAGGACCTCAACGAAAAGGCCGAGCGCACGATGGGCGTGCTGCATCCGGTGAAGCTTGTCATCACGAACTATCCCGAGGGCAAGAGCGAGACGTTCACGGTCGAGAATAACCCGACCGACCCTGCGTCCGGCACGCATGAGATCACGTTCTCCCGCGAGTGCTGGATCGAGGCCGACGACTTCATGGAAGTCCCCGTGCCCAAGTACAAGCGCCTGACGCCGAACGGCCCCGAGTGCCGCCTCAAGGGCGCGTACCTCATCACCTGCACAGGCTGCAAGAAGGATGAAAACGGCAACGTCGTCGAGGTCTACGCCGAGTACGACCCGAACTCGCCGGGCGGCGATCCCGCCGACGGCCGCAAGGTTAAGGGCGCGACGATCCACTGGGTCGACGCCGCGACCGCGCTGGACGCCGAGGTGCGTGTTTACAGCGAGCTGTTCAGCGACCCCGCACCCGACGGCGCGGACAAGGATTTCCTTGCCTGCATGAACCCCGATTCGCTCGAGGTGCTGACCGGCTGCAAGGTCGAGCCGCGCATGCGCGACATCGCCGCGGCGTACGACAAGACCGAAAAGAAGGGCAAGACCGCGCCGAGCTTTCAGTTCATGCGCCTTGGGTATTTCTGCCTTGATAACAAGGATTGCTCCGAGGATCATCTGGTGTTCAACCGGTCGGTTACTCTTAAAGATAGCTTTAAAAAATAAATCTGCACCGGTGCAGGGGCGGAAATTTCCGCGCTGCGCGGAAACGGGCAAATAAAGGGGGATACTCTCTTTTCGAAGAGAGTATCCCCCTTTAAATCCCCCGAGAGAAAGACGAGGGGAGGACCCCTCGACCCCCGACATTGGCAGTTTGTAGCTTGAATGACTGCACGCGCTGCGCAATGTAAGTGCGGTGTACATGGCTTCGCCATGAATCTCTGCGATTCGTTACCAGTCGCAACCGCGCCTTACTATCGTGAGGCGCGAGTGACGGTAGTTGGGCGGCAGACTGCGTGCGGGCGGCATTGCTGCGCTCGCCGCGCTCAGGGCTGCTCCTTTTTTAGTCCTCTGCTGTGATATAGATTTCTTCTGCTTTTTGCTGGGCGGAGATGAGAATATCTTTGGCATCACCCAAATTCTGTTTTTCCAGCTTTTCCAGTGCGTCTGTGATTGCATTGAATAGCAAAGAATACATTTTGTCGTAATTTGCCATGTTGTCCATCACCTTTCTTTTAATGTTCTCTTATTGTAAAGTGATATCACTTAGAAGTCAATAGACTGCATACTTTTCTGATCGAAAACCATACAATAAGCTAAAGATCAAGCAGGAGGCTGTGTATGGCAACGAACAAACGGGTATTTACACTTCGTTTATCCGACGAAGTGTTTGACAAAATCGGCGTGCTGGCCACAAGAGAGCATCGCTCCATGACAAATTACATCGAATACGTTTTGCTCAAGCATATCAATGACATCGAGGCAGAACAAGGCGAGATCAAAGAAGAAAACGACCGCTGACGCGGCCGTTTTTGTCGTTATGCGGCGAGCGCAGCAATGCCGCCCGCACGCAGTCTGCCGCCGTGCTATCGTCACTCGCGCCTCACGGAGTAAGGCGCGGTTGCGACTGGTAACGAATCGCAGGGATTCATGGCGAAGCCATGTACACCGCACTTACATTGCGCAGCGCGTGCAGTTCTTCGAGCTGTAATCTGGCAATGTGCGGGGTCGAGGGGGAAGGCCCCTCGTCCTTTCTCTCGGGGGTTGCAAAGGGGGATACTCTCTTTCGAGAAAGAGAGTATCCCCCTTTTACGCACTTCCGCACGGTGCGGAAATATCCCGCGCCTGCGCGGAACAATTTGCAAATGGTTTTGTTAAACCGTTTCCAGAATCTCTCTGGCAACATAAACACCGCTCGCCGATGCGTGCGACAGCGAATGCGTAATACCGCTGCCGTCGCCGATGACATAGAGCCCCTTGTACGGCGTTTCAAGGTGCTCGTCGAGCGCGACCTCCATGTTGTAGAACTTGACCTCCACGCCGTAGAGGAGCGTATCGTCGTTTGCGGTGCCCGGCGCGATCTTGTCGAGCGCGTAGATCATCTCGATGATGCCGTCCAGAATGCGCTTGGGGAGCACGAGGCTCAGATCACCGGGGGTCGCCGCGAGCGTCGGCGTGACGAGGCCTTCTTCGATGCGCTTGACCGTGCTGCGGCGGCCGCGGACGAGATCGCCGAAGCGCTGGACAATGACGCCGCCGCCGAGCATGTTGGACAGGCGCGCGATGGACTCGCCGTAGCCGTTGGAATCCTTGAACGGCTCGGAGAAGTGCTTGGCAACGAGAAGCGCGAAGTTCGTGTTCTCGGTCTGGAGGGATTTATCCTCATAGCTGTGGCCGTTGACCGTGACGATGCCGTTCGTGTTCTCGTTGACGACGATGCCGTTGGGGTTCATGCAGAACGTGCGGACGTTGTCCTCGAACTTTTCCGTGCGATAGACGATCTTGCTCTCGTAGAGCTCGTCAGTCAGGTGGGAGAAGACGACGGCGGGGATCTCGACGCGCACACCGATATCGACGCGGTTCGACTTCGTGGGGATCTTGAGCTCCTGGCACACGCCCTCCATCCACTTGCTGCCGACGCGGCCGACGGAGACGATGCACTTATCGCAGGTATAGTCCGTCTCGCCGACGGTGACACGGTAGCCATCGCCCTCGCGGGCGATGGTGGTGACGGGAGAATCGAAGTAGAAGTCGACCTTGTCCTTGAGCAGGTCATAGAGGTTCGAGAGCACAACGAGGTTCACGTCCGTGCCGAGATGGCGGACGGAGGCGTCGAGCAGATTCAGCTTATTCTGGATGCAGAGCTTTTTGAACTTCGTGCCGGCGGTGGAGTAGAGCTTCGTGCCCTCGCCGCCGTAGGCCATGTTGATCTCGTCGACATAGTGCATGAGGTCGAGCGCCTGCTTTTTGCCGATGTACTCGTGCAGCGTGCCGCCGAAGTCGTTGGTGATGTTGTATTTGCCGTCGGAAAATGCGCCCGCGCCGCCGAAACCGCTCATGATCGAGCAGCTCTTGCAGCGGATGCAGGATTTGACCTTGTCGCCGTCGATGGGGCAGTGGCGCTTTTCAAGGCTGTGACCGGCCTCGAACACGGCGACGCGCAGGTCGCTGCGATCCTTTGTCAGCTCGTAGGCGGAGAAGATGCCGCCGGGGCCGCCGCCAATGATGATGACGTTGTAATGCATGGAAGGAACCTCCATTTGATCCGGATTTGCCGGAGGAGCATCCCACCGGCGCAAAAATACATACTATATTGTAATAAAATAGCGGATAAAGTCAAGAGAAGAAACGGAAAAAGGAGCGGAAACATTTCCGCTCCTTTTTGTCTGAGTCTACATATTCTGCTTGATGCTCTTGATGGCGTTTTTCTCAAGGCGCGAGACCTGCGCCTGCGAGATGCCGATCTCACTCGAGACCTCCATCTGCGTCTTGCCGTCGGAGTAGCGCAGGGCGAGGATCTGGCGCTCGCGCTCGCTCAGACGCGCCATGGCCTCCTTGAGCGCGATCTGCTCGAGCCAGTCCTCGTCGGTGTTCTTGTTGTCGCGCACCTGATCCATGACGCACACGGCGTCGCCGCCGTCGGAGTAGATGGGCTCAAAGAGCGACACGGGGTCGCATACGGCGTCCATGGCGAAGACGACCTCCTCGCGCCGGATGCCGAGCTCGCGCGCGATCTGCTCGACCGTGGGCTCGCGCTGCTGCTCGCGCTGGAGCTTTTCACGCGCCTGTAAGACGCGGTAGGCCGTGTCGCGCATCGAGCGGCTGACGCGAATGGAGCTGTTGTCGCGCAGATACCGCCGGATCTCGCCGATGATCATCGGCACGCCGTAGGTGGAAAAACGAACATTCTGCGAAGTGTCGAAGTTGTCGATGGCCTTTAGTAGCCCCACGCAGCCGACCTGAAAGAGGTCGTCCGCGTTTTCCCCTCGGCCGGAAAAGCGCTGGATGACCGACAGCACCAGCCGCAGATTGCCCTCGACGAGCTTTTCGCGCGCGGCTGCGTCGCCGTCCTTTGCGCGATGAAGCAGCGCGTCCGTCTCCGCGGCGGTCAGCGTCGGCAGCTTCGTCGTGTTCACGCCGCAGATCTCCACCTTGCCAAGCATAAAAAGAATCCCCGCCTCCCATGCGTAGTGCTTTCAGTATGTCCGCACGCGGCGGAAACATACGGAACGGGAAGCGGGGATATTTTTTATCGTTCGGCGCGCTTCGATGGACTTTGCACCCTCAAACGGTTCTCACGCAAGAAGACCGATACAGAATGCAATGATCGCAGCGTTGAAGAAGTCGTTGAAGAGGCCGCCGACCATCGGGATGACGAAGTAGGCCGAGGGAGAGGGACCGTAGCGGCGGGAAACGGCCTGCATGTTGGCCATGGCGTTGGACGTGGCGCCCATGCCGAAGCCGATGAAGCCGGCGGTGATCATCGCGGCGTCGTAATCGTGGCCCATGACCGGGAAGACGACCAGCAGCGAGAAGACGACCATCAGCAGCACCTCGGCGGCGAGGGCGACGATCATCGGCAGCGCCAGGTCGACGAGCTGCCAGAGCTTGAGGCCCGAGAGTGCCATCGAGAGGAAGATCGCGAGGAACATGTTGCCCATCGTGCTGATCTCGGCGGCGGGGAACTCCATGATCTTGAAGTGGTCGATCACGTTGCGCACGACGACGGCCACGAGCATCGAACCAATGTAAATGGGAAAGCTGAAGCCGCAGAGGTTCGTGAGCAGAACGCTGACGACGTTGCCGACGCCGGCGCAGAACATCAGCAGCAGGAAACCGTAGACAAAGTTATTGGCGTGGGTGTTGTAATACGTGTCGTCGACATCCTCTTCCACTGTCTGCTCTGCGAGCTCGTTGCGCAGGTGGTTCTTGACGATGAGCTTGCGGGCGATCGGGCCGCCGAGGAGCGAGCCAAAGATGAGGCCGAACGTCGCCGCCGCGACGGCGACCGTCGTGCCGCCGATGGCACCGGCCGCGTCAAGGTCAGGACCAATACCCGCCGCCGTGCCGGGGCCGCCGATCATCGCGATGGAGCCGCAGGCGAGGCCGTAGAGCGGGTCTTTGCCCATGAGCGCCATCACGCCGCTGCCGACGACATTCTGCAAAATGATCATCACAACGCTCAAAATAAGGAGCATGATGACGGATTTGCCGCTCTTGAGCAGCATCGGAATGCTGACGGTGAAGCCGACGGTCGTAAAGAAGAAGATCATAAAGACCGTTTGCAGCGTGTCGTCAAAGGTGATGACCGCCGTGCCCGTGGCATAGAGGATGGTGTTGAAGATCGCGAAGCACAGACCGCCGACCAGGGGAGCGGGGATGCAGAAGCGGCTGAGCACGGGGATCTTCTTCATCAGCACCAGACCGAGGGCGTACATGGCGGCGCCAAGCGCGAGGGCATGGTACATATTGAGCTGGATCTCTGTCATGTGGGGGAACCTCCGTAGAGAAAATTTTCTCTCCGGCATAGCCCGGAGAGAAGTCGCGGGAAATGCGAGGGATAGGACTTCCTGTTCCGGAAATACAATGAAAGGGAACAGGAGGGGATGCGCATGAACTGCCGCTTTGCCGACTTCCGCTGCAAGGAGGTCATCAACATCTGCGACGGCTGCCGCCTGGGCTATGTGGGCGACGTGGAATGCAGGCTGCCGGACGGGCAGCTCACCGCACTCATCATTCCCGGGCCGTACCGCTTTTTCGGGCTGTTCGGCCGGGGAGAGGAATACTGCATCCCATGGGAGTGTATCAAGCAGATCGGGGACGATATCATTCTCATTGACAAGCCCTTTCCGCGCCAGGAGATCCCGCGCAGAGAGCACCGCACGCGCCGCCGCCGGTACTGAAAAGGGCGGCGGACGAAAAGTCCCCAATAGCAGACCTACCACATTATAAAGATTTTCGACATTTTTGCAAGCCTAAATTTTAGAAAGACATTATTAAAAAAGGAAAATGACAACTTCTGGGTGCAAAATCGAGGGAAAACGACGCGGGAAAGGCGGCAAAAGGAAAAGAAAGCGGGAAAAACACAGGATTTTTCAAAAAGTGCTTGCAATTTTGAAAATAGCGGGGTATAATACCCGGGTATTCCGCATGGAGACCGGACTTCTTGTCTGTGCCATCAGGTTGGCAGGAGGGATGAAGGCTCCAGAGGTAAAACTAAATTTAAAGGAGAAACTACAAGCAATGGCAAACGTCGTATCCATGAAAGCCCTGCTCGAAGCAGGCGTCCACTTCGGCCATCAGACCCGTCGCTGGAACCCCAAAATGGCTCCCTACATCTACACCGAGCGCAACGGCATCTACATCATCGACCTGCAGAAGACCGTCAAGAAGCTCGAGGAAGCCTACAACTTCGTCCGTTCCGTCTCTGAGAGCGGCCAGAACATCCTGTTTGTCGGCACGAAGAAGCAGGCGCAGGAGGCTATCAAGGAAGAGGCTTCCCGCTGCGGCGGCTACTATGTCAACGCTCGCTGGCTCGGCGGTATGATGACCAACTTCAAGACCATGCGTACCCGCGTGGACCGTCTCAACCAGCTCAAGACCATGCAGGCTGACGGCACGTTCGATATGCTTCCCAAGAAGGAAGTCATGAAGCACCTCGCCGAGATCGAGAAGCTCGAGAAGTATCTCGGCGGCGTGAAGGAAATGAAGAAGCTCCCCGGCGCGCTGTTCATCGTCGACACCCGCAAGGAGCGCAACGCCATCGCCGAGGCGCACAAGCTCGGCATCCCTGTCGTCGCCATCGCCGATACCAACTGCGATCCCGACGAGATCGACTACCCCATCCCCGGCAACGATGACGCCATCCGCGCCATCAAGCTCATCTCCTCCGTGATGGCCAACGCCATGATCGAGGGCAAGCAGGGCGAAGAGACCGAGGAGAAGGCCGAGGGCGAGGCTCAGGCCTGATTTTCCCAATCAAGCGAGAAAAGAACCTTACGGGGCGAGGCAAAGCCTCGCCCCGTCTCATTTTTACCACACTATTTTTCAGGAGGATATCAGAATGGCTATCACTGCTGCTGTTGTTAACGAGCTCCGCCAGGCCACCGGCTGCGGCCTGATGGACTGCAAGAAGGCCCTCATCGAGTGCGAGGGCGATATGGAAAAGGCCGTCATGTATCTGCGCGAAAAGGGCCTCGCCTCTCAGGCGAAGAAGGCCAGCCGCGTGGCTGCTGAGGGCATGGCTTACGCCACCGTCATCGACGGTGTCGGTGTTGTGGTCGAGGTCAACTGCGAGACCGACTTCGTCGCCAACGGCGAGCCGTTCAACAACTTTGTCAAGGGCGTGGCCGCTGTCGTCGCCAAGGAGAACCCCGCTGACGTCGACGCGCTCATGGGCTGCCCCTGGGTCACCGGCAACGGCACCGTCAAGGATGCGAAGGACGAGCTGTTCCTCGCCATCCGCGAGAACATGAGCATCCGTCGCTTCGCCCGCATCGCTGACGGCTTCTCCGTCCCCTATGTCCACATGAAAGGCAAGATCGGCGTTATCGTCAACCTGACCGTCGAGGGCTGCGACGCCACCGAGATCGGCAAGGACATCGCCATGCAGATCGCCGCGCTCAACCCCCGCTTCTGGGACAAGAGCCAGGTCACGCAGGACGTTCTGGACGAGGAGAAGGAAGTCATGCTCGGCCAGATGGCCAACGACCCGAAGATGGCGAACAAGCCCGATCAGGTCAAGGAAAAGATCGTCATGGGCAAGCTCAACAAGTTCTATGCCGAGAACTGCCTGCTCCAGCAGGCCTTCGTCAAGGATGGCGACGTCTCTGTCGAGCAGTATATGAACAACGCTGCGAAGGCGCTGGGCGGCAAAGTCAGCTTCAACACTGCTGTCCGCTTTGAGAAGGGCGAGGGCATCGAGAAGAAGCAGGAGAACTTTGCGGCTGAGATCGCTTCCATGGTCAACGGCAACAAGTAATTTCCAAATTACAAAATATGATGAAAAGAGGTTCGGCGAAGGCCGGACCTCTTTTTTGTTTCCGCGCGGCAGACAGAATTTTCTGCGAAATAAAAAATTTACAATTTCCTAAGGTGAATATTATTGTGTATATCTTGCATATTCATTTTGACTGGTGTATAATAGGCAATGCTAAGCAGCGGCGCAGTATCCTAGTCGGAGCTGCCGTTTCCTAAGAAGGGCCTAAAAATCCTTTAAAGGGCACAACTGTGAAGCCTTTGGTGCCTGCTTCTTACGCCCAGTTTGGGGTGGGTGCTGAAGGGAGGCAAAAGCGAAAGCTGCGCCTGTGGACTCCGGGCGACCCCTAATGGCATAGGGGAACCGACCCTGTTTCTGCGGAGACTCGTTGCTGTGCCGGAGCGGACTCCCGGTTTCGGGTATCGACTTCGGTACGGGACGGGATATGAACCTGCATTGCGGTGCTACCCGGCCTTTGTGCCGCGAACGCTGTGTGCAGCGTAGCCTGCCTTGCGTGGGGAATTCGGATAGGAGAACAACGTACAGACTCCGGCCAAGAGCGAGGTACGATCGCTCCTTGAAATTTTTCCTGCAAAAGAGGATAAGAAACGGCGTGACTCCGGGGTGGAAATCACCTAGGCTGTCGCAAGGGCAGCGAAAGGGTTACAGTGCGGACTAAGTGGCAATCGGGTACCTCGTCTGGTGACAACGGGGTGCAGCGCCTAAGGGGGAACCGCCTCCATCGGCAACGAGAGGTGCGCTGCGGGGAAAGCCAACCCGACCTATGCCGCAGGATTACCTTTTGCTGCTGCCGCTGATTAGCATGATTATGAATTAACTGTGGAGAAGAAAGCCTTGGAAAACGAAGAAGACCGAAAGCAGAAGAAAACGGAAAAGACGCCCAGCCACGCGCGCTGGGTCATCCGTGTGTTTTTGATCGCTGTGGCGCTTTCCGCCTCGATGAGCCTGTGCTCGGGCGCGGTGCTTGAGGATGCGGGCTATGTGACTGCAACGCTGATCCTGCTGCTGTTCATTGCGCTGGGCATCCTGTTCGATATCATCGGCGTCGCCGTGACGGCGGCGAATCCCAAGCCGTTCAATTCGATGGCCGCGCACCGTGTCAAGGGCGCGAAGGAGGCGCTGTACCTCATCCGCAACGCGGAAAAGGTCGCCTCGTTCTGCAACGATGTGGTCGGTGACATCTGCGGCATCGTCAGCGGCTCGACCGCGACGGTCATCGTCGTGCTGCTGCAAAACAGCTTCGGCTGGCGCAGCATCGTCGTATCCACCGTGGTCACGGCGCTCATTTCCGGATTGACGATCGGCGGCAAAGCCATCGGCAAAAAGGTCGCCATGAAAAAGAGCAAGGATGTCATCTACCTGACGGCGAAGGTGCTGTCGGTGCTGCATCTTGTCAGATAAAGAAGGAAACCGTATTGATTCTTGAAACCATCCATGATCCCCGGGACATCAAGGCCCTGAACGACTCGCAAACGCAGCTTTTATGTACGGAGCTGCGTGAATTTTTGCTGAAAAATGTGTCGAAAACGGGCGGGCATCTGGCCTCGAACCTCGGCGCGGTCGAGCTGACGGTGGCCATCCACCGCGTGTTCGACACGTCGCGAGACCGGCTGGTGTTCGACGTGGGGCATCAGTGCTACACCCATAAAATTTTGACCGGCCGGCGCGAGCGGTTTTCGTCTCTGCGCCAGTACGGCGGCCTCTCGGGCTTTCCCAAGCCGCGCGAGAGCGGGCATGACGCCTTTATCGCGGGACATGCCTCCAACTCCGTCTCCGTCGCGCTCGGCATGGCGCGGGCGCGGACGCTGCAGCATCAGGATTATTCCGTACTGGCGCTGATCGGCGACGGCGCGCTCTCCGGCGGCCTTGCCTATGAGGGACTCAACAATGCGGGTTCGTCCGGCGAGCCGCTCATCGTGATTCTGAACGACAACGGCATGTCGATCGACGGCAATGTCGGCGCGGTGAGCGAGCATCTGGGACTTTTGCGCTCGAAGCCTGCGTACTATGAATTCAAAAAAGCCTATCGTGATCTGCTCGACCGCAACGCGGTCGGCCGCGCGGTGTATGATTTTAACCATCATCTGAAAACGAACGTCAAAAAGGCGCTGCTGCCGAATTCGACGATGTTCGAGGACATGGGCTTTACCTACCTCGGCCCCGTGAACGGACACGACGTGGGGCAGCTCACCAACACGCTCAAATGGGCGAAGGACTTGAACTGTCCGGTGCTGGTGCATGTGCATACGAAAAAGGGCAAGGGCTACCCGCCCGCCGAGCGCGAGCCGGAGCGCTATCACGGTGTCGGCAAATTTGACCCGCGGATGGGCGTGCCGCGCGAGCATAAGCGAGATTTTTCCGCGGTGTTCGGCGACGAACTCTGTAAGCTCGCAAAAAATGACGAAACGATCTGCGCTATCACCGCCGCAATGCGCGACGGTACGGGCCTGCACGATTTTTCCGAGCAGTATCCCGTGCGCTTTTTTGACGTCGGCATCGCCGAGGGACATGCCGTGGCGATGGCCGCGGGCATGGCCAAGCAGGGGCTCACGCCGGTTGTGGCGATCTATTCGAGCTTTTTGCAGCGCGCCTACGACCAGCTCATCCACGACACGGCGCTCTCCGACCTGCATGTTGTCTTCGCGGTCGACCGCGCGGGCATGGTCGGCGCGGACGGAGAGACGCATCACGGCATTTTCGATGCGACATTCCTCTCGGAAATTCCGAATATGACGGTGCTGTGTCCGTCGAACTTTGCAGAGCTGCGCACGATGCTTGACCGTGCGGTGAACGAGATCAAGGGCCCCGTCGCCATCCGCTATCCGCGCGGCAGCGAGGGAAATTATAAGGAAGACAGCGGGCGGCAGAACCTTGTCGTGCTGCGCGAGGGAGAGGACATCACCCTCTGCGCCTACGGCACGATGATCAACAATGTGCTCGACGCGGCGGAGATCCTGCACAAGCAGGGGATCGAGGCACGCGTTGTGAAGATCAACGCCATCTCGCCGCTCTATGACCGCGACATGCGCGAGGTCATCGGCAAAACAAAGGCGATGCTGGTCGCCGAGGAGTGCGCGGGCGTCGGCTGCATGGGCCAGCGCATGGCGGCCATTCTGGGCTGGAACAAAATTTCGCCCGAACGGCTGGAGCTGTGCAACCTCGGCAAGGCGTTTCCCGCGCAGGGAACAGTGGAGGAGCTGTACCGCGAGTTCGGGCTGGACGCGGAATCGCTGGCAAAAAAGGCTGCGGAGGTGCTGCAATGAGCAATAAAACAAGACTGGACTTGCTGCTCGTTGAACGCGGGCTGGAACAGACCCGCCAGCGCGCGCAGGCGATGATCATGAGCGGGCTCGTCTTTGTGGACGGGCAGCGCGTGGATAAGGCGGGCACCGCCGTGCCGAACGACGCGCAGATCGAGGTGCGCGGCAACACGCTCCGATATGTGAGCCGCGGCGGCCTCAAGCTCGAAAAGGCAATGACGACGTTCGGCCTCAAGCTGGACGGCTGTATCTGTGCCGATATCGGCGCTTCGACCGGCGGCTTTACCGACTGTATGCTGCAAAACGGCGCGACAAAGGTCTACGCCGTCGACGTCGGCTACGGACAGCTCGATTGGAAGCTCCGCTCCGACGAGCGCGTTGTGTGCATGGAACGCACGAACGCGCGCTATCTCGACCGCGACCAGATTCCTGACGAGCTGGATTTTGCCAGCATCGACGTGTCGTTTATTTCGCTGAAATTGATCCTGCCTGCGGTGCACCGCGTCTTAAAAGAGGGCGGACATGTCGCCTGCCTCATCAAGCCCCAGTTTGAGGCGGGACGTGAAAAGGTGGGGAAAAAGGGCGTCGTCCGCGACCCGGACGTACACCTTGAGGTGCTGGAAAACTTCCTGACACATGCAAAGGATTCTGGCTTTACAGTGCTTGATATCACATTCTCTCCTATTCGCGGACCCGAGGGAAACATCGAATACCTCGGGTATCTCGAAAGCGGCGATTGGGTGGAGAAGACGTTTGACCTCCAGGGCCTTGTGGAGCAGTCACACGCGGCGCTCGACCACGGGAAGGAGGGCGCGGGATGCTGAGAAAAGTCATCTTATGCCCGAATCCCTACCGCGACGCGCAGCTTCGCGTCGCGAAGGAGGCCAAGCGCGTGCTCGACGAGGTTGGCTGCCCGAATGTCGTGTGCCTGCCGTTTCGCAATCAGGAGCCGCCGGAGGGCTACGGGCTCAACATTGAGCCGCTTCAGCAGGAGATCCGCGGTGCGGACATGATCATCGCGTTTGGCGGCGACGGTACGATCCTGCACCTTTCCAAAACCGCCGCGCACCGCGACATTCCGGTGCTGGGCGTCAACCTCGGCAGCCTCGGCTTCATGGCCGAGCTTGAGAGCAAAGACCTTTTGCGCTTGCGCGACCTGTGTGACGGAAAGTATGAGATCGAGAGCCACATGATGCTCGATGTGAGCGTCCAGCGCGACGGGCGGGTCATCTACTCGAACCTTGCGCTCAACGAAGCGCTCATCGCGCGCGGCAATATCTCGCGCGTGATCCGGCTGCAAATCTTCACCGAGCAGGGGAAGCTCGTGGACGTGGCGGGCGACGGCGTGATCGTCGCGAGCCCGACGGGCTCGACGGCCTACTCGCTCTCGGCGGGTGGCCCTGTGGTCGAGCCGACGGCGCGGAACTTCATCGTTTCGCCCATCTGCGCGCATAGCGTGCACGCCAATGCCTACGTGCTCTCGCCCGAGCGGGTCATCACTGTGCAGACGGAAAAAAACAGCTACAAGCCCGTCCTTTTGAGCGTGGACGGCGGGCGCGCATTCTCACTGCGCAGCGGCGACAGTATTGAAGTGCGCCGCTCGAAATTCGACACCAAGCTCGTTCGACTGAGCAAACGCAGTTTCTGCGAGATCTTACAAAAGAAAATGTTGATGGGAGGAACCAGCAATGAAGAATGAAAGACAGGAAAAGATCCTTGCGATCATTGCCGCTTCGGCGATCGAAACGCAGGAGCAGTTGATCGACAGCCTGCGCAAGGAGGGGATCTCCTGCACGCAGGCGACCATCTCCCGCGATATCAAGCAGCTCCACTTAATTAAGGAGCCGACCGGCAACGGCACCTACCGCTACGCCGTTTCGACGCAGAAGATGCGCCTGAATCTGGCTGACCGCCTGCAGACCATCCTGCGCGAGAGCATCGTTTCGGTCGACTGCGCGCAGAATCTGGTGCTCATCAAGACGATGGCGGGCCTCGGCCCCGCGGCCGGCGCGGCGTTTGACGGGATGGAGGTATCGTCCAAGGTCGGCACGGTCGCCGGCTGTCTGGTGCGCGAAGGCAAGATTACGCGGCATACGAGCATCCGCGTAATCCGCGACGGCATCGTGGTCTACACCGGCAAGCTCGGTTCGCTGAAGCGTTTCAAGGATGACGTCAAAGAGGTGAACAACGGGCTCGAATGCGGACTGAACATCGAGAATTACAACGATATCCACGTAGGCGATATCATCGAAGGTTACGAACAGGTCGAAGTTAAAAAATAACCTCGCCGACGCCGAACCCGTCGTTTTGCGGGCCGTCCTCACGAATCGGGGGCGGCCCGCTTCGATTTTATGCCGGTCATCCGGCACGAATTTCCGATAAAATGATTAATTTTGGCAGAAACCGAACCGAATAACCCGAAATTAGCCTATGAAACGTTTGTTGAGCTTCGCACTGATGCTGTGCGGCCTGGCGGTACAGGGCGCCAGATTTTCCCCGATGCAGGCCGTCGACCTGCAGTGCGAGTACCTGACTACGCCGCTGGGGATCGACGTCGCCGAACCCCGCCTGATGTGGAAATTGCAATCTCCGGTCGGAGGAGTCTCCCAGAGCGCCTACCGGGTCGTCGTGGCGACCTCGCCCGAGCAGCCCGAAGCCGGGAACGCCGACGTATGGAACTCGGGGCGGATCAAATCCGGCGACCAGACGGTCGTATGCAGCCCCGCCGCTCCGCTGAAGTCGCATACCCGTTACTTTTGGAAAGTCGAAACGTGGGACGACAACGGCCGTATGCCGGTCACTACGCCGGTATCGTGGTTCGAAACCGGCAAGATGACG
>ENA-UEQW01000208-UEQW01000208.1-human-gut-metagenome-genome-assembly--contig:-NODE-208-length-58314-cov-12.548414_pt1 | contig 58314 bp, 52 predicted proteins | sample MGYA00242947_ERZ507947 | MGnify/ENA primary metagenome ERZ507947 (study PRJEB26167, sample SAMN06115421) | human gut metagenome | host: Homo sapiens | place: China:Guizhou | collected 2015-03-17... | reverse complement strand
GGTGCGGTAGTTCAGCTGGTTAGAATACATGCCTGTCACGCATGGGGTCGCGGGTTCGAGTCCCGTCCGCACCGCAAGAGCCTGAAGCAATTGCTTCGGGCTCTTTTCATTTTTTCCTAAAAAACAAACAACTATGAAACTTAGACTGATTCTAATCGCACTCATGGCGCTGCTCGCATTCAACGCCTCTGAAACCAGCCTTGCGGACAACAACACACGCACCTCTGGCAACACAACAACCGGCACCGGTTATTTCCAAAACGGACGTCCGTTTGTAGTTATCTCCAAAGAAGAGATGAAAATGCGCGTGTACGACGCAACAGGACGCGAATTGCGCTGCTACCCTATCGCCTGCGGACGCAATGTGGGCAACAAGCGGCGTCAGGGCGACATGCGCACACCGGTTGGACTGTTTAAAGTGCAGGAGATTCTTGACGCGCACACATGGACACACGACTTCAAAGACGGTAAAGGCGTGATTCGCGGCGCCTACGGTCCGTATTTCGTGCGCTTGCTGACAGGACACAAAGGCATCGGCATCCACGGCACACACGACGAGTCGTCGATAGGCACTCTCGCCACCGAAGGATGCATACGCCTTCATAATGCCAACATCCTGGAGTTTGCAACAAAATACGCCTACCGCGGAATGACAGTGATCGTGCTTCCATCGAAGAACGACCTTGAGAACGACGGACTCACACTTGAAACAGAAAACGGCTCAGGAAAATAAGTCGGCCAGAACGGCGGGCGAATGCAACTCGCCCAGCGCGGAGTTGTGCAACCGGTAATAGTCGAGCGTCAGCTGCAACAGCCGGTTGCGCTGCCCGCGGTTGAAGCGGAACAGGTGCATGTTGGCATACGTGATGCGCGACAGCCGATAGACCGCCTCCGCCTCCACTCCCTCTACATAATGCCCATGCACAGGACGGCAGCTGGAAAAGACACCGCCCTCCATATCAAACACGCATCCAGGACGATACGTGTCGCGGTCGGGCTCGATTCCGATAAACACGCCTAAATTATAAAGGAAGCAGATGTGGAAATTGGCAATGCCGTCATTTGCCCGGTCGAGAAACATCACCGACCCCGCCACAAAAGAAAACAGCGCTGGATTGCGCTCCTGCTCCACAATGACCGCAGAAAGCAGCTCCGTGACAAACAAAGCCACGGCATTCTTGACAGGATCGGTATGGAGGCTGTGCAGCGGTTGCAGACAGCGCGCCTCCTTTATGTTATACAGGTCGCGTCCCTGCCTGATGTCGGCAACAATCTCAACAAGCGAGAGAGGCTGAAACAACGCCCTGCGCTGACGCGCCACCTTGCCGCTGCCTTGCGGCAGCAGAAACGCCATGACGCCATGCATGTCGGTGTAGACACGCACAATAGCATTCTTGTCGTTGTATTTTATGGTGCGCAGCACCACCCCCTGCAGTTTCTCAATCATTGCAAAATGAATAAATTCCACGCCAAAGGTACACATTATGCGATTTATAATTTCTTAAAATCTATTAAAATCGCCGTTTTGTATGCACGATATTTGGTGGATAAATAAATAACTCCTATCTTTGCACTCGCTTTGACAGAAAAGCGGTTAATAATGTATTGGCCCATTCGTCTATCGGCTAGGACGCAAGATTTTCATTCTTGAAAGAGGAGTTCGATTCTCCTATGGGCTACTAATTTAAAGATTTTTTATAATGGCAAATCATAAATCATCTATCAAGAGAATTCGTCAGACTGAGACACGTCGCCTTCGTAACCGTTACTACGCAAAGACTGCACGTAATGCTGTGCGCCGTCTTCGCGCGTTGAACGACAAGGCTGAAGTAGTAGAAGCTTACAACAAGGTTAGCTCAATGTTGGATCGTCTTGCCCGCAAGAGCGTTATCTCAAAGAACAAGGCAGCTAACTTGAAGAGCAAGCTCGCTAAGCACGTAGCTAAGGTTCAAGCAGCATAATCAAGCACGTCGCTTGATTCTTGTTGGCCCATTCGTCTATCGGCTAGGACGCAAGATTTTCATTCTTGAAAGAGGAGTTCGATTCTCCTATGGGCTACATTAGTGTATTGGCTGATTTTCCAGCCGATACCTTTTTTCGTATATATACACAGCCAGTCCAACAGTGAACAAAAGCATCCTCAAAATAGCAGTACCCGCAATCCTGTCAAACGTCATCGTGCCGCTGCTGGGACTTGTCGACCTCACCATCGCCGGCCACATCGGCGACGCCGTGACAATCGGCGCGGTTTCGGTGGGCGCAACGATGTTCAGCCTCACATACTGGAACTTCGGATTTCTGCGCATGGGGACAAGCGGACTGACAGCGCAGGCATACGGCGCGCGCGACAGGCGACAGATGTCGGTGATGCTGTTTCGCTCAGTGGCACTGGCACTGCTGCTCGGCATCGCCATCGTGGCTCTGCAGTCGCCCATAAGATGGCTGCTGCTCGCCGCCATCTCCCCAAGCGAGGCAGTCCACACCCATGCCTCGCAATATTTCTCCATCATAATCTGGGGCGCGCCCGCCACCCTCGCCACGATGAGCCTCACAGGATGGTTTATCGGCATGCAGAACTCCACCTACCCTCTCGCGGTGTCGATGGCTGTAAACGCCGTCAACATCGTCTGCAGCCTATGTTTCGTGTTCGCCATGCGGCTTGGATTCATCGGCATCCCCTTAGGCACACTTGCGGCACAGTGGTGTGGCTTCATCCTTTCCGCATTTTTCGCCGCCAGAATGATGCGCAAGGAAACCCTCGGATATGCCCCACGCGTCGAGGAGATGTTGCGCGGTCTGGGACGTTTTTTCAGCGTCAACCGCGACATCTTCCTACGCAGCCTGTGCGTAATGGCGGTGATGCTGTTTTTCACAGCTACGGGTGCACGCTCCGGCAACATGACGCTCGCCGTCAACGCCCTCTTCATGCAACTTTATCTGCTCTACTCCCATTTCATGGACGGGTTTGCATACGCCGGCGAGGCTCTCGTTGGCAAATATGCCGGCGCCGCCGACAAGCATTCGCTGCGACGCTGCGTGTCGCATCTCTTTGCATGGGGATGGAGTCTCGCCGCAATATTCGCTTTCGCCTATGGCGTCTTCAACCACGAAGTAATGTCGCTGTTCAGCGACAAGCCAGAGGTCGTAGCGTTTGCCGCAGCCTACCGATGGTGGATAGCCCTCGCACCGATAGCCGGCATGGCGGCGTTTATCTGGGACGGCGTGTTTGTCGGACTTACCGCCACCCGACAGATGCTGTTGTCGCTCGCAGGCGCGACAGCAGTCTATTTCACAATCTATTTTCTCTTTCCGCTCGCCGATGCCAACGATTGTCTATGGACGGCGTTTTTGGCATATCTCGCCGTCCGCGGAGTGATATTATGGTTCTGTTTTGCCCGTGAAAACAGATATTAGCGTTTATATTTTCTCCGCTAACCATACTTGAATATCAGACACTTAACAGAATATTAGTTTATATAATAATTCATTCTTCATTGCTTCAACGGAAACAATGGTGTAACTTAGTGCCATCGAAAGAACCATTCACTATTATTACGCAGTCTCTACTGTTGAGAAACAATGAGAGCAGACATAAAAAAGCGGAGCCGAAGACTCCGCTTTTTTTTGTTTTATAATGTATCGTATGCTTACTTCACGATAAGTTTCGCTGTGCTTACGCCGTTGGCTGTCGCCACGCGCACAAGATACATTCCTGCCTGCAGACCCTCTGTCGACACAGCGGCTGTTCCGTTGATCTCAGCCTGCGCTGCCACAGCACCACCAAGAGTGAAAATCCGCACGTTTGCCTCGCCGTCAGCCTCAACAGTTACAGACTCGCCAGCCTTTACAGGATTAGGATATACGCGCACGCCCTGAGCCGCCTCGATGCCGGCAACGCTGCCGCCGCCTGCTGAATATACAGCCTCGAAACCAGGCACGAGGATTTCAAACGCCTGACCCTTTGCCGAAGCGCCCATGTCGAGACGGAGAGTGTTGACAGTCAATGGATACACACCGATATCTGTCAAATCAAGATTATCAGAAAGGTTGAGCTCCAATGTCGAAACCGTGTTTTTCGGAAGTTCGTCGGTAGTAAAAGCCCAAGCCGAATAAACTTTGCCATATGCGTCGGTCAATGTCGACGACACCTTCTTCACTGTTGCATTACCCGGGTTGATGCGCACGCGGAGTTTCTCAGGCAAACTCCACACGCGGCAGCCCTTTTCCAATTGGATATATGCGCCACGACCCGTACCGTTGCCTGTATAGTTGATTTTCACACCGTTTTCAAGAGCAGAAACAACAAGGTCTGTACCGCCAAACTGCGAGTTTTTCCATTCGCCGTCTTTGTATTCAGCGACAGGCATAACCTCGCCTGTAGGAATCTCGACAGACACATTTGCAGTTCCGACAAACGAACCCACCTTTCCGGTAATAGTTGTGGTTCCGTTTGCCACACCGCGGAGCACACCGTCAGCAGCACCAATCGTGGCAACACCGTCGTTTTCCGACGACCAAGTAAGAGCCATCGGGTTGATCGGCATCGTTTTCTCGTTAACAACAGCCTGCACCTCCACAGGATATTCGCGCTTATTGTCAATCACGATGTTTTTCAATCGGAAAGCAACGTCATCGCTTGCCGCCACATTTACAGGAAGCACTGCCTCAACACCGTTGTAGGTAGCCTTCAAAGCACCCATACCTTCGCCTGTGCCATAGAATGTCGCGCCGTCGTTGATAATCTCGCCGAGAGCCTTGTCGCAACTGAGCGTAACGCCCTGCAAGTCGGTGTCGACAAGCACACCATATTTGTTATAACCATAGAATTTCGGAGTATAGATACCGTATTTCGGGAAGTTCATCGCCCAGTCTACGAAACGCACCTCAACGACAGTCTTGTCGTCAGGCACATTGGCAACGACAAACAAACCGCTTGCCACAGCACGCTCATGGCCATCGCTCGTCTTGTTGAGCACACCAAGAGGCTCTGTATACATTGTCGAAGAGCCACCGCCGTCAACATTGACAGCCTCGTCGGCTCCAGCATAGTAAAGCATTCCGGCAAGTTCCTGCGTGTGTACACCGGCAGAAATTGCGCTACGTCCGTCGATAACCATCATCACCAATTTGGTGTTGTCTGTCGTGTAGCCGATACCCGTACGCGGATGGCGCGCGCTAGCGTCGCCACGGTCGCCTTCAGAGTCGAGCACCTCGCCCGCTTTCAGAATCCATGGGTTGCCGCAAGCCAACTGAGTCGGGAACACCTCAGTGTCGCCGATAGTCACTTTCACATATGCCGACACCTCGTCGCCAACTTTCAAGCCACTGAGCAAATCTTTTGCAGAGCCTCGTGCGAGAAGCACATACTCTCCGTCGTTGATTGCGCAGTCACCGTTGGTGCCTGTAGCGCCGCACACCTTGAATTTCAACGTTTTGCCCGCGCCAACATAGTCGCCTTCCTCAAGAGTCACAGGCACTGTCACACACTGACCGTTAATCCACGGCTGGTTAGGAGTGCCGTAATACTTCGGTGTATAGATTGAAATACCATTGTCAGGAGCGTCGTTGTTGATTGCCTTGAGAGTGGCAGTCTTTCCGCCCACTGTAACCGTTCCATTTTCAAACGAGACAGCACCGATGTTCATCTTGCCGTCGCGGTCAACAAAGATGTTTGGCCAGGATGTAGAAGCCGAACCGCTGCGATAAATCTCGCCGCCGGCAACCGAAGCCCTCACAGGCGCGCCTACAATCGACTTGCCGTTGCTTGCCGAGCCTGAAGTGTGGAAGAAGTCGGTGTTGACACCGCAGAAATAGTTCTTTCCTTCCACAGTGTGGCTCTTAGCCATGCTGCTGACAGTTCCACCGCCAGGCACCTTGTCCTGAGCCACGATAGCCTCAATTGAAGTGTTTGGGTTGGTCAAGTCGGTAGTCAGATAAAACACACGCAACTGTTGCCCGGCTTCGTTGACAAGATGCAACGAAGTTTCCGTAGTGCCCGGACCCACCTTCGCATGGAAAAGCGTATCGACAGAATATTCAACACCTGCGAGCGCAACGGTCCTACCCCCGCGCTCCGCCGCGCTCATTGTAAGCGCCGCGCCCAGCAACAATACGCTGGATAGAAAGATTTGTTTTCTCATAATTATTTTATGGGTTATGTTGGTTTCTATTCCACAAAATTACGCATTTCTATTCACCTCGCCACAATTTGCCGATAAAAAATCAGTAACAAAACGTTAATTGATGTGAAACCGCGCATACTGCGCTTATCTTCAAGTGAATCAGCCAAGAAATCCGCAACCTTATAAAATGCAGAAAAAGGAATTTCTTCTTGACAATCAATCTTTTTCGGCAGCCGACGGGAAGTCGAGGCGCACAAGTTCGATACGGGTTGCCGACTTCTTCAAGATTGTGAATTTCAAGCCGTCGATATCAAACGAGTCGCCCTGCTGCGGAAGAGCTCCGAGACGGAAAATGATGTATCCGGCAAGCGTCTGATACTCCTCATCCTCCGGTATGTCAAGGTTGTAAGTTTCATTAAGATGCTCAATCTCAATGCGTCCCGAGAATTTAAACGACGTGTCGCTGAGGCGCACTTCTGTAAGACGGCGCTTGTCGTGCTCATCCTCGAAGTCGCCGAAAATCTCTTCCACCAAATCCTCAAGGGTGACAAGTCCACCCGTGCCGCCAAACTCATCAACAATCACGGCAATGCTTCGTTTTTCGGCAAGCATCTTGCGCATCATCGTGTTGGCAGGCATCGACTCGGGTGCGAAATCCACCGGTTTTATGCATTTCTGCCACTCGGTGGCGGTGTTGAAAAGCTCGTTGACGTGGATATAGCCGATGATATTGTCGATGTCGTCGGTATAGACAAGGATTTTCGACAGTCCGGTAGCTGTAAACCGGCGGCGCAGACGCTCACGGTCGGTGTCGGACGACACTGCCACAATCTCGTTGCGCGGAATCATGCAGTCGCGCAACAGCGTGTTGCTGAAGTCGAGCGCGTTCTGAAAAATCTTCACTTCGTGCTCAATCTCCTCCGCTCCAGTTTTTCCGGCATTTTTGTCGTCGATGGTCTGCTGGATGTAGTCGTCGAGTTCGCTGACAGTGAGCAACGCCGACCGTGGCGCCGAGGCTTTGGCGCCGAACAGGTGCATCAACGACTTCGACAGCCACGACGAGAACCAAGATATAGGGTACAGCACCAGATAAATCACATAAAGCCCCACAGCGCAATGGCGCAGCGAGATGTTTGGATTGATGCGGAAGATTGTCTTCGGCAGAAACTCTCCAGTAATGAGAATTATGCCTGTCGATATGATGGTCTGGCACACAAGTATCAGCGCCTCGTTGTCGCCCACCACGCTTTTTATGCCCGGTTCGAGCAGCACGGCGATGCCTATACCGTAGACCACAAGCATAATGTTGTTGCCCACGAGCATCGTGGAAATAAACATGTCCTGACGGCTGTAGAACGTGTTGATGATGCGGCTTGTCAGCCCTTTTTTCTGAGAGTCGACACCGGCACGCACCTTGTTTGAGGAAATGAAGGCAATCTCCATTCCAGAGAAAAATGCAGAAAAAGCCATCGACACGAGTGTGATTATCAAAGCAGTAGCAGTATCCATAGCAATCAACTTAAACTGGAGGTGTTGTCTCCTGGCGCTTCGGTATCGGGAAGATACCTGAAGGCTTCTTTATCAAATAATTATGCAAATTCTCGTCCGACTTGAAGCCATATCCCTCAAGGATGCGGTCGGCGCGTTCGATATGCACAAACGAGTCGCTGCGCACCTCATGGAAAGTCTGGTCCCAATATATCTGCTCGGTCTCGATGAGTTCTTTTTTCGTGTTGCGTATCACGACATTGCCGTCGAGACGCCACAGCTTGTCATTCTTGAAGTAGAAAGCGGAGTCGCAACGTATTGTCGCCTCAACCTTGAAATTGTCGTCAAACTTTTCAAGAAACAGACCGTAAGGAAATTTCCAATTCGGACGGCGCGCCTCGTCGTAGACAAGCCACAGCTTTGCCGTGATGCGGTAGCGCGTCATGCCCGAGTCGCTGATCAGCGTCATCACGTCGCGCGTCTTCATCGACACCACGCTGTCGCGGTTTGCCGGAGTGGCCACCACATCGCGTTTCACCTCCTTGCAAGCCGGCAGCAACGCCGTCAGCAGCGTTGCCAAGAATAATATGCTTGTTGCTGTACGCATCTGCAAATTAGCGGATTTTCTCCTTCCAGAAAGCAAATTCCTTGAAGTTTATGCCAAGCGTGATGTTGAAATAGTTTTCTGTCACGAGGCTTGCAGGATAAGCCTTGCGACGCTTATACTCAAAACCGAGGTTGATTACGGTTTTCTGCGCCACGGTAGGAAATCCGAAACCGCAGCTTACGCCGAACTCTTTCAGATGGTTGTCGCCTATCATCAGATAGTCACGCGTGTAGGAGCCACCGAGGCGGTAAGCCACACGCTGCAGATACGACCCGCGCATACGCGGCACATACTGCACACCGGCGGCAATGCGCCAGCGGTCGTCGAGACGCGTCTGATACATCACGTTGCCGTCTTCATTTGTCAAGCCCGGGAACGTGGCCTTGCTCCACTGCTGCATCGAGAAGTCGACCTCGGCAGAAAGACGCTGGTCGAAGTTGTAGTTCAGACCGAAGGCATAAGCGTTTGGCTTGCTGTAGCCCATTGTCTGCAAACGCTCATTGGCGATGGTGTCGGGTTTTGCCGCCCCAGAGGTCGACGACACGTCGCCCGACATATCATATTTCACGCCCCATGTGCGTCCGTGGAAATCTTTCTTCGGCGAATATGTGAAACCGAATGTCAGCTGATGCTTCGGAGCCAGACGCTGCGTGTACTGCAGACCCAGAAGCACATTCCAGTCGCGCACCTGTATCTTCTGCTCATAAAGCGTTGATGTCGACGATATGACATATTGGTCGTTGACAATCGTACCGAATTGATAAGAGAAATTGGCTCCCAACGTCAATCCGCGCACAGGACGCGCGCCCAGACCGATATAAAGCTCGTCGATGCCGCCGTAGCCCGACACGCTTGTCGACTGCGACGTCTGCACCGTTCCGTCGTCGGCTTTAAGATTGTTGCCAAACGAGTATCCCACCGTGGTGTAAGGCACCAGACCGATGCTCGCACCCATATATTTCGTTATCGGAAACTGCAGCGTAAGGTAGTTCAAGCCTCCGCCGAAAGCTTTTCCGCTGTTGCCCTCCTCGCTCGACTTCAGCTGCGTAAGGTCAAGACCGATGTCCCAATGCAACGTCAGGGAGTCGGTTGCGGCATACGATGCCGGGTTCATCACGTTGATCTGACGGCCGTCGGCCATAGCCACGCCCACGCCGCCCATGTTGCGCTGCGCGCTGGTTGCATAGTCGCTGAATAGTCCGTAACCATATCGTGAATAAGGCGACGACTGGTTTTGGGCAAACATCTGTCCCACTGCCGCCACGGCGAGAGCCGCCAATACTGTAATTTTCTTATAATATCTCATTGTATTCTAATATTCTGTTTAATCCTTTTGCCACCAAATCATTGTCAACAATCACGTTGTCTGAAATCCTGTCTGCCACCAACGGGCTGTCGCCTCCCGTAAGCACTATCGCGGGCGAGCCGAGCCGGCGAGCCAGCATTTCAATCTCCGCCACAAGCCCGAGCACCACGCCGGAGCGGATGGCGGTAGGCGTGTCGTAGCCTACCGTAGGGATGTCGCCACCGACATCCACACGCGGCAGCTGTACGCAATGCGAAGCCAGCGCCTGAAAGCGCAACGACAACCCAGGGGCTATGTTGCCGCCTTTGAAATGCGCGTCGGCGGTGACATAGTCGTAGGTCACTGCCGTGCCGGCGTCGACCACCAGGCAGTCGCGTCCGGGAACAAGCGTCAGTGCGCCCACCGCTGCGGCTATGCGGTCATGTCCCAAAGTTGAGGGTGTGGCATAGTCAATGGCAAGCGGCATGGGCAGACGCTCATCGAGCATATACGTGCGCACGCCTTTCGCCGACAGCAGTTCTTCAATCTGGCTGTCGTTGCCCACCACCGACGAATAAATCGCCGCCGTCACTGCATGTCCTGCCATCACAAGGTCGAGGTCGCCCGGCGCAAGCCGCTCAAAGCGGTGCGACTGCAACAACGTCGTTCCTGAAAACACCGACACCTTTGCCGACGAGTTACCCTGGTCGATTGTCAGACTTAAATTCATTCTTCGGACAAAAATACTAATTACTACTCAATTATGCGGCGGTTTGACTCGGTTTTCGCCTTCCGTCGCGACATTTTAATGTTTTTTACCGACCACATCGGTGTTTTCCGCCTTCTTTGCCTCCTTGCGCAACTGGTAGTCAATCATAAACGACGCATAGACCTGCACCACGGCGCCTGCCGTCAGAAAGCCGAGCCACGTGCTGTGGTATGGGTCGGAGAAAAGAAACAGCGCCGAGACCACATAGCACATCGCCGACCAGAACTCCATCGTGAAAAGACGGCGCACGCGCAGGCTGAACGTCTGTTTGCGGCGCGCCGCGCGCTGAAACACGCGCACCACGACGATGAGCATTGCCGCAAAGGTGAAGATGTAGCGCAGCCACGGCGTTTTCACATCCACAAGCGGCAGAAAAGCCGACAGCAGCAATATCACCATTCCCACCGACAGCAATATGTTGAGTACATTTTCCTTTTTCATTTTTTCGATATATTTGTTTTTATTCGTTCACAATATACAAGTCTTCGTTTTCGCGCTTCATCAGATATTCCTCTCTGACAATGCGCTCCAGCGTCTCGTGGTCGCTCTCGAGCAGGCGCAGGCGCTCGCGATAGACGGCGGTCGAATCGTCACACTCCTTTATCTGCGCCTTGAGGTCTTTTATCCTTGCGTCATACTCCATCGAGCGGAAATAGTTGTAGTCGGAAAAAAAGGTGATGTAGACACCGAACGCCACCACAACCACAATCCAGAAATTGAATTTCTTGATTCCGTCTTTTATGCGTCCTAAAAATCCCATAGCACAGTCCTCCGTTTTTTTATTCATCAAGCAAATCCGGGCGCAACTCGCGGGTGCGCTTCAGCGCCATTTCGTGCTTCCAGTCGTCGATGCGTGCCTGATGCCCCGACAGCAGGACGTCGGGCACACGCCATCCCTTGTACTCCGCCGGACGCGTATAGACAGGCGGCGCAAGCAAATTGTCCTGAAAGGAGTCGCTCAGCGCCGACTGCTCGTCGCCGATGGCTCCGGGAATGAGGCGCACAATGGCGTCGGTGATGATTGCCGCCGGCAGCTCGCCGCCGGTCAACACGTAGTCGCCGATTGTGATTTCCTTTGTGATGAAATGCTCGCGGATGCGGTAGTCGATGCCTTTGTAATGGCCGCAGAGGATAATCAGGTTTTCCGACAACGACAGCGTGTTTGCCATCCGTTGGTCGAACTTCTCGCCGTCGGGTGTCACAAAAATCACCTCATCGTAGTCGCGTTCCGCCTTCAGCGCGGAGATGCAACGGTCCACCGGCTCTATCTGCATAACCATACCTGCCTCGCCGCCAAACGGATAGTCGTCGACGTGGCGATGCTTGTCAAGACTGTATTCGCGGAGATCGTGCACCACGATTTCCGCCAATCCCTTGTTTTGAGCCCTTTTCAGAATCGAGCAGTTCAGCGGCGACTCAAGCATTTCCGGCAGAACTGTTATTATATCAATGCGCATTATGGCGCAAAGGTAGTGACTTTGCGCCTAATTGCAAAAAAAATATCGCCGAGGCGGAATTATCAGCAATTTATTGCGCAGCATAAGCACTTTTTTGTGTTGCACAACATATAATTTTTTTTGTTTTTCCCCACGCACATCCATATCTTTAACGCATTTATTAGAGCAATATAATTACAACACCAATAGAACACAGCCTAATATTCTGATTATGAAAAAATTATTAGCACTATTGACTGTGCTCGTTTCAGCCATCAGCCTCCATGCTCAGGTAGCTCAAGTTGTGGTCAGCGGCTCGGTGCGCGACGCCGAGACAGGGGAAGCATTGGCGGGGGCGAGCGTTTACACGAAAGATTATCGCTACGGGCAAATCACCGACAACGCCGGTTTCTTTGAGCTGAAAGCTGTCAAGGACGAAACGTTGAATCTACACGTCAGTTATGTGGGCTACAAAACGCAAACCATAAAAGTCAAAGCCGACAGGAAAAGAACTGTCACCATAAAGCTTGAACACGACAACCAACTGCGCGACGTGACAATCTACGCTCCGTCGGAAATAGGCATACGCTCTTCGCAGATGAGTGCCAACGAGCTGTCGATACGCCAAATAAAGTCGATTCCGGCAACGCTCGGCGAGGTCGACATTCTGAAAGCATTGCAGACATTGCCAGGAGTGCAGTCGGGCAGCGACGGCACCGCCGGCATCTATGTGCGCGGCGGCAACTACGACCAAAACCAAATTACAATCGATGGCTTTCCGGTCTATAATCCGGAACACCTGAAAGGATTCGTGTCGGTGTTCAGCCCGGAGATGGTGAGTGGCGTGACAATCTACAAGGGCGGCTTTCCGGCGCGCTATGGATCGCGACTGTCGAGCGTGGTCGATGTGGAGCTGAAGGACGGCGACTTCGACCGCTACCACGGCTCTCTGACAGCGGGAATGATGTCGTCGGCGCTGCATGTTGAAGGGCCTATATGGAAAGGGCATACATCATTCAGCGTGTCTGGCCGAGCGTCATATCTCAACGCCATAGTGATTCCTGTGATGAAACACATAATCGACAACCAGAATGTGCTCAACCCTTATCTCAATCTTAGCTATTACGATGTCACGGCGCGCCTCGCACATCGATTTTCGAAGCGCGACCGCCTGACCGCCTCGTTCTACATAGGCAACGACAAGGACGATGTCACCCCGTCAAGCTGGCACATGCAGACAAACGAATATTTTCCAGAAGAAGAATTGACAAAGTATTTCAAATCGGAAACGGAAAACAATTCATCAAGCAATTGGGGCAACATCGTTGGCGGACTGACGTGGATACACACTTTTTCCGACAAATTGCAGATGCGCGCATCGGCTGGCTACAGCCAATACCGCTACAATCTTTCCCAATCGGAAAAAGTCGACAAGTCATGGTTGTCGAAAAAGGACAACAAAAAAGACATCTCTTTAAACCAAACGCTCAGCAAAGACTCCTATGCGAAATATCATTCACGAATCGGCGATTTCACGGCAAAAATAGATTTCACCCATAAAGCGGCGGCACGCAACACGCTGCGCTACGGCGCAGGCGCCACATGGCAGCATTTCGCTCCGACGGTCGATGTGTACGACCATTCGTTTGTGACAACATATCCTATAATCGATGACTACAGCATCAAAGAAACGCTGCGCGACGAAACCATCGGCAGCACAACAAACTCAACCACAATCAGCGTCTATGCCGAGGACGATTGGGACATCAGCCATTGGTTGAAGGCCAACATCGGTCTGCGCTACGTGCTCTACTCACTGTCAGACCACACCGCCCACTCGCTTGAACCGCGCGCGTCGGTGAGGTTTCTGCCCACAGACCAACTGGCATTGAAACTGTCGTATGCAAGGATGTCGCAGGGATTCCACATGCTTACGAGCGGCAACCTCGTGATGCCGTCAGACATTTGGGTGCCTGTCACAAAGAGATTGCCGTTGATGCATTCCGACCAGGTGGCTGCTGGGGCGGGATACGAATTTGTCAAGGGTCTGACACTGGAGGTTGAAGGATACTACAAATGGATGCACAATCTGGCAGAATACCGCGATGGAGCCTCGTTTCTGACCACCACCGGCGATTGGCAGAACATGGCTGTGACAGGACGTGGCAGGGCATACGGCGCGGAGGTGCTGCTTAAAAAAGAAACAGGAAAGACCACAGGGTGGCTGAGCTACACGTGGGCAAAAGCACTGCGCACATTCGACCGACCGATGCAGGAACTTAACGGCGGCAGGGAGTTTCCCGCTGCCAACGACCGCCGCCACAATTTAAACATCATCATTGCGCACCGATTCGACAAGCACTGGACCGTGTCGGCGTCATGGACATTCCGCAGCGGACGTCGCGGCAATGTGGCGACAACGGTGGTGAGCGGCGGCAGAATCGACGAATATGACCCTGTGGGCGACAATTTCTCAAGCGAAGAAGGCATTCCGCCGCACGACATGGTAACCTACGACCCGGGCAATGGAACATCCTTTTACCGCTACAGCAGGTTTTACACATATCGCGGCCGCAACTCCTTCCGCATCCCCGACGAGCACCATTTCGACCTGCGCGTGGTCTACACTCTGCGCCACCGCCGCGCCGAGAGTGCGCTCGGTCTGAGCCTATACAACATCTACAACCACCAGAACATCACCGATGTCTATGTCAGCTACGACAACGTCACGGCAAAGCCTTTTCTGAAAGGCGTGTGCAAACTGCCGTTCCTGCCGTCGGTAGATTACACCATCAAATTCTAAAAACGCTATGAACAAGATAAAATATCTGCTTGCCTTAATCGTTTTTCTCGCCACAAGCTGCGAGATTGAACTGAAAAACGATGATACGGAACTGCCGCCGGAACTGACGGTCAACGCCCTGGTCTCTACCGACACCATCTTGACCGCAACCGTCACCACGGCTACGAGTTTCAAGGAATTCACAATCGATGAATATATCGACTTCGCCGACTATGAGGACAAGAATTTCAACGACGAGCTTGTGAGGCTGACGGTGATTCCGACCACTCAGGTTACGGCTACGGTCAACGGTTCCGACGTATATCAACTGAAGTATAATGCCGACAATCTCAATTTCCAATGCGACTACCGCCCGAAAGAGGGCGACGTGATTAAAATCGAGGCTGCCGCCGACGGCTATCCCACAGCCAGCGCTCAGGTGGTTGTGCCACAGCATCAGCGGCTTGAGATTGTGAGTTGCGAGAGGCTCTACGACCCGATGTCGTACGACATTGATACCAACACCGCGCAGGACACCGTGGCGCGCATCACGCTGCGCTTCACCGACCCTTCTTCCGAGAATAATTATTATCGGCTGAAAGTGCGCAGCGCCGGACATTTAGGCAGTATGTATTTTTTCAAGGACTCGTTTGCAAGCAGCGATGTCATTTTCAAGAACGTGGCGCTCCACAAAGGCTACGGCGGTTGGGCGGCAGGAATGTCGAACGTGTTCAGCGACTATCTGATAAACGGCAAGACTTACGATTTCGTAGTGGAAACGCGGCTGCGCGAGACGCGGCCTGTGCATTCCAATGGCCGCGAAGGACCTGAGAACAAATGGGTTGACATCGAGCTGCAATCGATTACCCCTGATTTCTACCATTACCTCAATTCTGTGTGGATCTACCGCATCACCGACCGCGATGCCTACTCAGAGACGGTGCTCATCCACAGCAACGTAGACAACGGTTGGGGCATTGTCGGCGCGCTGGCCACGGAGAGACACACCATCAGATTCTGACGGTGCCGACGGGGCTTTGCTGGGAATTGTGTTGAATAACATATTGCAATAGTTTGCGGTTTGCGGAAGTCTGCGTAACTTTGGGAGATGGATTTTCGCAAACCTGAATGAAGCATTTAATACTACCTGACAACGATGAGCGCAGGCTCATTTTCTACCTTTCCATGGAAGAATTCGCCGCCCGCGAGATGGACGGCGAGGCTTTCTTTCTGTGGCAAGTAAGCCCAACTGTGATTTTTGGCCGCAACCAATTGATGGAAGCGGAAGTAAACGTGCCTTTCTGCCGCGAGCATGGCATAAAAATGTTCCGGCGCAAGAGCGGCGGCGGATGCGTATACTCCGACTGGGGCAACATCATGGTGTCTTACATCGTGAAGGGCGAGGACGTAACCGCCACCTTCAACACGTTCCTGCAACGGCTTGCATCGGCGCTGCGCGACATCGGTGTCGACGCTACGGTGTCGGGACGCAACGACATCCAGATCGGCGGGCGCAAGGTGAGCGGAAACGCGTTCTACAAGGTGCCAGGGAAAAGCATCGTGCACGGCACACTTCTCTTTGCAAGCGACTTTGAGCGGATGCAGCAGGCAATAACGCCGTCGGCGGTGAAACTGCAGAGCAAAGGGGTGGCTTCGGTGCGCCAGCACGTGACCAACCTCAGCGAGCACACCGACATGCCCATCGAGGAGTTCAAACGCTATCTTATCGACAGATTCTGCGACAGCGAGAGGATGCTGACCGCCGCCGAGATTGCGCGCATCGAGGAAATCGAGCAGACATATCTCGACGAGAGTTTCTTCAACGGCAGCAATCCGGCATACACCGTCACCAAATCCGAAAAAATCGCCGGTGTGGGCGAAGTGGCTGTAGGTCTGGAGATGCGCTCCGACATCATCCACCACATCAGCCTGTCGGGCGACTATTTCATGCTCTCCGACCCTATGCCCGTTCTAAACAGCCTGCTCCGCGGCAAGCGCGCCGACGAGGTAGCCGAGGCCATGAAGGATGTCGACATGGGCAAGCACATCGCAAACCTCACAACAACACAATTGACAGAAATCATCTTAAAATCCTGATATAACATGGACGACTTGAAAAAAACTTGTCTTTACGACAATCACGTGGCTCTGAAAGCCCAAATGAGTCCTTTCGGCGGATTCATGATGCCGATACAATACAGTTCAATCATTGACGAGCACAATGCCGTGCGCCAGCGTGTGGGCATGTTCGACGTGTCACACATGGGCGAGATCTTCGTCACCGGCGACGATGCCGAACGGTTTGTCAACCACATCTTCACCAACGATGTCACAGCCCTTCCCGCAGGAAAGATTCTCTACGGAATGATGCTCTATCCCGACGGCGGCGTGGTCGACGACCTGCTTGTCTACAAAATGGCTGAGCCAAAAACGTGGCTGCTGGTGGTGAATGCCGCCAACATCGACAAGGACGACGCCTGGATTCGCGAGCAGGCGAAGGATTTCAATGTGGAAATCGACAACGCCTCGCCTCGCTACGGACAGATTGCGCTGCAAGGCCCCGACGCAGAGAAAACTGCCGCCGAGGTGCTTGGAATGGACCTCGGCAACCTGGCTTTCTACACTTTCGAGGAAACGGAATGGCAGGGAAACCCTGTGATTGCGAGCCGCACAGGATATACCGGCGAGGACGGTTTTGAATTTTACGCAACGCCCGATGTCATCGTTGCAATGTGGGAAAAGCTCATCGCCGCGGGGGTGACGCCGTGCGGTCTCGGATGCCGCGACACGCTGCGCTTCGAGTCGGGACTGCCTCTCTACGGACACGAACTCAGCGAGGAAATCTCACCTATAATGGCCGGGTTGGGTATGTTTGTGAAACTCGACAAACCGGAGTTCATAGGCCGCGATGCGTGCGCCAAGCAGAAAGCCGAAGGAATGGCGAAGAAGGTGGTGGGCATCGAGCTTAACGACCGCGCCATCCCACGCGGAGGCTATGAGGTGGAGGCCGACGGACAGACAATCGGCGTTGTGACCACCGGCTACCACACAATCACCACCGACCGCAGCGTATGTCTCGCCCTCATCGACAGCCGCTATGCCGCCCTCGGCACGGAGGTGGGTGTGCGCATCCGTCGCAAGGTGTTTGCCGGAACGGTGTGCAAGAAGCGTTTCTACGACAAAAAATACAAGAAATAACATACTTAAAATCAAAAACATAAAAACTACAGAACTATGGCTAAGACAATTGAAGGTTTATTCTACAGCGAATCTCACGAATGGGTTAAAGTGGACGGCGAAACTGCAATCATCGGCATCTCCGACCACGCACAGCAGGCAATGGGCAACATCGTATACGTCGACATGCCTGAGGAGGAAGACGAAGTGACCGCCAACGAGGATTTCGGCGCGGTGGAAAGCGTGAAGGCCGCCAGCGACCTCATCTCTCCTGTAAGCGGTGTGGTTGTGGAAGTGAACGAGGCTCTTGCCGACGCTCCTGAGCTGCTCAACAAGGACGCTTACGAAAACTGGATCATCAAGGTGAAAATGGACGATCCTGAGGAGCTGAAAAACCTTATGGACGCTGCCGCTTACGAGAAATTCTGCGAGAACGAGGAACACTAAGACTTGTGGCTATGGGATTTTCTTATTTTCCGCATACTGCTGCCGACATAGGCGAGATGCTGAAGCGCATCGGCGTTGACGGGCTCGACGACCTGTATGCCGACGTGCCGCGCAGCGTCATCTTCGATGGCGACTACGACCTGCCCGACGCTATGTCGGAAATGGAGGTGCGCCGTCGTTTTGAGGAGCTCGACAGGAAAAACCGACATCTGACAATAATGGCTGGCGGCGGTGCCTACGACCACTATGCTCCGGCTGTCGTACCGGCGCTGACGAGCCGTTCGGAATATCTGACAGCATACACGCCCTATCAGGCGGAGATTTCGCAAGGCACATTGCGCTACATCTTTGAATTTCAGAGCATGATTGCCACACTGACGGGTATGGACTGTGCCAACGCATCGATGTATGACGGCGCCACAGCCGCCGCAGAGGCGATGATGATGGCTATGGCTGCAACGCGCAAGAAGACGCGTGTGCTGCTGTCGTCAACGTTGCTGCCTCAGGTGCGCGAGGTGGTTCACACCTATGCCAAATACCACGGCGTCGAACTTTCTGAAATCGCTTCTGCCGATGGTCAGACCGACATCGACGATGCCCGCCGCCTGCTGGAGGCCGGCGACGTGGCTGGCGTGCTGGTGCCGAGCGTAAACCGTTTCGGCATCGTGGAGGACCTCTCGGGATTTGCCGAGGCAGCACACGCCCAGAAGGCGCTGCTGATGGTCTATGCCGACCCTTCGGCGCTTGCCGTGGTGCGCACTCCGGGCGAATGGGGTGCCGACGTGGCTTGCGGCGACGCCCAGACATTGGGCATTCCGTTGGGATTCGGCGGCCCTTATGTGGGTTTTCTGGCATGCAGCAAGGAGCACGTGCGCAAACTGCCGGGACGCATCGTCGGAGCGACGACCGACGTCGACGGTAAACGCGCCTTCGTGCTTACGCTTCAAGCGCGCGAACAGCACATCCGCCGCGAAAAGGCCAACAGCAACATCTGCTCCAACCAGTCGCTGATGGCTCTCTACGTGACAATATATCTGTCGCTGATGGGCAAAAAAGGACTGCGGCAGGTGTGCGACCTTTCCTCTGGAGCGGCACACTATCTGCACGACAGGCTGATTGAGACCGGACTTTTCTCGGAGGCTTTCAACCGCCCGTTCCTGAAAGAATTCGCGCTGCACACCGACATTCCTGCCGACCGCCTGCAACAGGCGTTGCTCGACGGCGGATTTTTCGGAGCGCTGCCCACAGAGGAGGGGCTCGTCACCTTCTGCGCCACAGAGCGCCGCACGCGTGAGGAGATTGACCGCATGATTGACCTTATTAAGCAGATTCAACTATGAAATACTACGACAAACTGATATTCGAGTTGTCGCAACCGGGACGTTGCGGCTTCTCGCTGCCGGAAAACGCATGGGGCACCGACACGGAGGCTCTGCCGGCGACGCTGCGACGCGACGCGGAGGCTGAACTGCCGGAGGTGAGCGAACTCGACGTGGTGCGCCACTACACCAACCTGTCGAATATGAATTTCGGTGTCGACACGGGCTTCTACCCTCTGGGCAGCTGCACGATGAAATACAACCCGAAAATCAACGAGGAAATTGCGGCTATGCCGGGATTCCGCGACGTGCATCCGCTGCAGCCCGACTGCACGGTGCAGGGCGCGCTCGAACTGTACGACAGCCTCGACCGCGCGCTTGCCGCCATCACTGGCATGGCACACTTCACGCTCAACCCGTTTGCGGGCGCCCACGGCGAGCTGACGGGTCTGATGGTGATGCGCCGCTACCACGAGCTGCGTGGCGACACCAACCGCACAAAGGTGATTGTGCCCGACAGCGCCCACGGCACCAACCCTGCCAGCGCGGCTGTGTGCGGACTTAAAGTGGTGGAGGTGAAGTCGCTCGACGACGGCACTATCGACATCGACGCTCTGCGTCCGCTGCTCGACGACTCCGTGGCTGGCATCATGATGACCAACCCCAACACGCTCGGCTTGTTTGAAACACGCATTCCGGAGATTGCGGAGATGGTGCACGCCTGCGGCGGACTGCTCTACTACGACGGCGCAAACTTCAACCCGCTGCTTGGCAAGGTGCGTCCGGGCGACATGGGATTCGACATCATGCACCTTAACCTGCACAAGACGTTCTCCACGCCTCACGGAGGCGGAGGCCCAGGCTCGGGTCCTGTGGGCGTTGCCGCGCATCTGGCTGAGTGCCTGCCCGACTTGAAGGTGAGCCGCGGTGACGACGGCTTGCTCCACACTGTGCGCACGCCGGAGGCTGCCGGACGCATATCGGGATTTATGGGCAACTTCGGTGTGCTGATGCGCGCATACGCCTACATCCTGATGCTCGGCAAGCAGAACATCCGCATGGCTGGTCCGTTGGCCACACTCAACGCCAACTACATCAAAGAGTCGCTCAAGGATTGCTACAAACTGCCTATCCCGTCGGTCTGCAAGCACGAATTTGTGTTTGACGGATTGGCCGACAAGTCGACGGGCATAACTACGCTCGACATTGCCAAGCGTCTGCTTGACTATGGCTTCCACGCTCCGACAATCTATTTCCCGCTGCTCTTCCACCAGGCAATAATGATCGAGCCTACCGAGACGGAGTCGAAGGAAACGATCGACGAGTTTATCGACGTGATGCGCCGCATCGCGAAGGAGGCTGTCGAAAAGCCGGAGGCTCTGCGCGAGGCTCCGCTGACCACTCCTGTGCGCCGTCTTGACGAAACTACTGCAGCCAAGCATCCGATACTGACATTCAAAGAGTTGCAACAATGCTGACAACCGATCTGATTATAATCGGCGCGGGTCCGGGCGGTTATGAGACCGCCCTGCTCGCCGCGCGCCGCGGACTGAGCGTGGCGCTGATTGAGCGTGGCGAGGTGGGTGGCACATGCCTTAACGAGGGATGCATTCCCACGAAGGCTCTCTGCCGCACCGCCGCTATGGTGAGCGATTTTGCGGAGGCTGAGGCTTTCGGAATCAAGGATGTCGCCTTCACGCTCGATTTTCCCGCCGTGATGGAGCGCAAACGCGCGGTGGTCAAGCAGTTGCGCGACGGAGTGGAATCGCTCATTTCCAACCCCAACATCCATCTGCTCCGCGGAGAGGCGCGTTTTGTCGACGCGCTGACGGTGGAGGCTGCCGGCGAACGCGTCACGGCGAAAGACGTGATCATCGCCACAGGTTCGTCGTCGGCGATGCTGCCAATCGACGGCAATACGCTTGAGGGCGTGCTGACGTCGCGCGAGCTGCTCGACATCGACAGCGTGCCGCAAAGGCTATGCATAGTGGGTGCGGGCGTAATCGGACTGGAATTTGCTTCGGTGTTCAGCGCATTCGGCAGCGAGGTGACGGTGCTTGAATACGCCAAAGAGGTGCTGCCGCATTTCGACAGCGACCTTGCAAAGCGACTGCGCCAGAGTCTGGGCAAGCGAGGCATAAAGATTGAGACGCAGGCTGCCGTGAAATCAATCGCCAAAGAGGGCGACGGGCTGGCGGTGACTTACGAACGCAAAGGCAAGGAACAGTCGGTGACTGCCGACAAGGTGCTGATGGCTGTGGGTAGACGCGCCAACGTGGGCACGCTCAACCTCGCCGACATCGGCGTGGAGTTCTCGCCTCGCGGCATCGCCGTCGACGGCAATATGCAGACCAACGTGCCTCACGTCTATGCCGTGGGCGACGTGAACGGTTTGATGATGCTTGCGCATGCGGCTACGTTCCAGGGCATCCGCGCGCTCGACGCTATTATGGGCGTCGACGACAACCTGAGGCTCAACGTGATTCCGGCGGCGGTGTTCACTATGCCTGAAGTGGGTATGGTGGGACTGACGGAGGACGACTGCAAGGCGCAGGGCATCGAATATGTGGCTAAAAAGGCGTTTTTCCGCGCCAACGGCAAGGCGGTGTGCCTCGGCGAGACCGACGGCTACTGCAAACTGATTGCCGCCGCCGACGGACGCCTGTTGGGATGCCACATCTATGGTCCGCATGCCGCCGACCTTGTACAGGAGGCTTGCGCGTTGATTACTCGCGGCGACTCGATTGCCGACCTGCAAGGCATCGTGCACTCTCACCCTACGCTGAGCGAGATTGTGCAATCGGCTGCACACTGCTGACTTTTAACGCATAGAGAAAGCCGTATCATCTATCAAAGCTGATGATGATACGGCTTTCTCTATGTCCCGATGGCGCACGATGTGCCGGTGTGTGCTGTCACTATACACAAAAAGCGCCCCCTTGCGGGAGCGCTTTTTACTATATGCTATCTCTAAGGATTAGAGGATAACTTTCTTAACAACTGGAGCACCAGCTACGACAGCCTTAACGATGTAAGCGCCTGTTGCAGGAGCGGCAACCTCAGATGCGTTGCGAGCCTCAGCTACTTTCTGACCAGCTACGTTGAACACTTCGATAGACTCAGCTACTTCGCTTACAGCGATAACGTTACCGTTAACTGTGATGTTTGCAGCTGCAACTACGTTGCTTTCTACGCTGTCTTCTTTCTTCTTAGTAATCTTGTAAACGCCCATACCGTTGAAGCATTTGAAAGTCAAGACAAGTGCAGAACCATCGTTCTGTGGCAAGCAGAAGAGAGAGTGGTAGCGAGTACCACCATCAGAAATCTGACCAAGACCGTTAGCAGGAACAGTCCACAATGGCTTCATTGACTCGAACGACATGTTTTCATCAACAGTTGTGATGATAGCCTGGCATTTGTGAGGGTCGTCATACTGACCTTCAGAATAAATCATCAAGTTAGTGCCATCAACAGCACCTTCTGCGATACCGTTAGTTCCATTAGCCGGAGCAACAACTGTACCAGTAGTCTCATTAGTTTCTTTGTTTGTAACCTTCAAGTCAGCATTGGTAATATTGTCAATCATAGCACCGTCTGAGCCATAGAGAGCTGGGAGAGAAGTAAAGCCGTCAATGTAGAACATTGACATTTCACCTGACTTAGAACCGTCGCGAACCATCTTCACAACAGAAGCAGCGCCGAAGCCTGTGATATTATTAGGATAAGTGTCGCCAGCTTTGATTGCTTGGAAAGTAGCCTGGTCTGTCCAACCGCCCATCCATTCGTCAGATCCTTTCTCGCGTACCCATTTGAATACGTTCAAGTTGTCAGCAGCACAAGAAACAGCCATAAGTGTTGCTTTCGCCTCAACACCTGTGATGTCACCGATAACGTCGCAGTAGTCAACGCGACCAAGGCCACCGTCAAACAACAAGTCGCCAACCGAAGTGACAGCACCTGTAGTCAAGTCAACTGTGTAAACCTCGTATTGTCCGTCACCCTTTGAGTTAAGGTTGAATGTTGCAACATAGAAATGTCCGTACTCATCGAAACCAACTTGGTTGACAGCCAACTTGCCAATGAATGCCTCACCGCCCTTAGTCAATGCCAAAGAGCCAAGGTAAGCACCTGTCTTAAGGTCAAATTTCTCGATTGTCGCAACAGTTTCACCGCCAACACCGCTCACGCCTACATAAACAGTAGTTCCATCTGCTGTTGCAGTACGTGCGTCTTTATTAGCAATAGGGTTGCCCATGTAAGCTTCTTCTGCGTGGAAGCGGTCAAGAACCCAAAGGTTTTCGCAATTGATGCCATCAACAGACTCATAAGTCTGGCCATCAGTTACAGCAAATGCAGAAGCACCTGCGAGCATCAACATTGATGCAGAGAGTAAAAGTTTCTTCATAATTAAATAGTTTTTGTTAGTAAAATTCCTTTCTATTTAGGTTTGTTTTTGAAGCCGGTTGCACGGCTTTCAAATCACACCGCTAAAGTAGTGCTAACTTTCCGATGGTGCAAGTATTTCAAGCAAAATAATTGTATCAATTCCTTAAATTTTGTTTACTACTTCTGCTGACTGCGTGAGCGGTCACGACACCCCTGCTCTGGATGATGTTGCAGACTTGACCGCGAGCGGTCACGATACCTCTGCTCTGGATGATGTTGCAGCCTACTGACCGCGTGAGCGGTCACGCTTTCAGTTACCCCCCGACATCGTCGGGGGACTGGTGGCAACCGACTGCGCCGCGTGAGCGCCGCCGCTGAAGCCACTGATGATAGACACTCATTCCTCAGCGGCACCGCCCTGCGGTGCATGCCGCTCCTTTGCCCATCCCCGGACTGCGTCCGGGGTTAACTGAAAACGGGTCCGCGCTGCGGACCAACACCTCTGCTCTGGTCTCGATGCTGCCGACTGACCGCGCAAGCGGTCACGATACCTCTGCTCTGGATGATGTTGCAGACTTGACCGCGCGAGCGGTCACGCTTTCAGTTAACCCCCGACATCGTCGGGGGACTGGTGTGCAACCGACTGCGCCGCGTGAGCGCCGTCGCTGAAGCCACTGATGATAGACACTCACTCCTCAGCGGCACCGCGCTGCGGACCGACACCTACTGCTCTGAGCGACGCGCCGTCGCAGAGAGAGAGCCAAGTATATATAGGAGGAGCCGCGCCTATTCCGGCACGGCTCCTCTCTCTTATTGCAAGTGATTGCTATTTTCTAACGAACTTCACTGTCTTGACCGCACCGTCGACAACGATGCTGACAAGATATGTTCCGCCGGCAAGAGCCGACAAGTCGGCGTTGCCCTGTGCGTCAGTTTCCGCATTTAGCACCTGCTTGCCGTCGAGGGCGAACACAGCCACCGGCATACCTGCCACACCTGCAGAAAGCACATTGTCGACAATCGTGATGCCATCGGCAGCAACGCTGTCCACGCCGTCTACCGGAGTGGCATTGTAGGTGAATGAGAGAACCGGAGTCCAGTCGGACGTTGTCAGCTTACCGTCGACGTAGTAGTTGAACTGCGCGCGCAGGAAGTATGACTTGCCGTCCTCCAGCATCTTCGACACCATCTTGACATCGCTGAGCACCGGAGTGCAGAACGTGCCCACAGGATATGTTCCGTTGTAGGACGTGCGCGCCGGGAATGTCTCCTTCTCGCTGATTGCGAAGTGGGTCGACGCCACGCCCTCCACCGGCTGTACGGCGACAACCTGGTCGGCATGGAGTGTGGTGCCGCTGGCAGCCGGAGTGACAAACGTAGGAGTAGGGATGCTTGCCACCTTTGTTGTAAATTCAAAGACATCGGTGGTTTCCGTTCCGCCGTTCACCGCAGCGACAACCTTGGCATAATATTTCACACCGGCTGAAAGCACATACTGCGGAACGGCAAACGAAGTAGCCGTTGTTGTCTCATCAATCACAACGCTCTGGAAATTCTCATGACTGCTCACGAGCAGCTGATACGACGTGCCCTTGCCAAAATCCGACCACGAGATTGTAGGGGTCAGCTCAACGTTCCCGCTGCCGTCGGCAGGCGAAATCAGGCGGAAGATGTCGACCTTGAACGACTCCACTTTGCCGGCTTCCGTGTCGGTAGCGTTGTTGCCGCGGGCAGTGACAGTCCAGTAGTATGTCACGTCGGGCTCAAAGTTGCACATGCCAGCCGACGACGCAGCATTGCCGTTTGCCTCGAAGCGAGCCACTACATTTTTCATAGCGGCATCGGTGGCAATTGCAATTTCGCTCACTTCGGCAGAACCGTTCCACTTGAACTGGAATCCCTTCGAAGCCAATTCGCCATTGACAGGATATGTCATCACCGGCTTCTCAGAAGCCGTGACCGCAGCGCCTTCAAACACCGCGCTGTACTCGTTGCCGTAGCGGTCGAGCACGGCAACGGCATAGCGGTAGTTGCCGAGGTTGGCGTCGGAGATGCCGAAACCTTCATATTTCGGAAGCTCAGCAGGAATCTCAAACGATTTGCTGTAGGAATTGCCAATCAGATATTGCGCATCCTTATAAAAATGCTTGCTGTCGACGTTAGACGGCACGGCATAGACGGTGAAACGCACGTTGTCAGGGCCGTTCCACGTCAGGGTGCGGCCGCTGCGGGCAACATTGCTTACAGAACCAGGATACGCCACCTTTTCCCATGTTGTGGCAGGAGTGAGCGCCTTGGTGTCGAACACCGTGTTGCGCAGATAGCGGAACAGCGACAACCATTTGCCGTCGACGCGCTCGCGGCGTGCAGAGAGCGATTTCCACGGGAAATAGACCATTCCCGGGCATTCGCCCACCACGTTGGTGTGGGTCATCGTAATCTGGTCGTAGAACTCCGACAACGGGCAGCTGCTGCCCTGCGTGTTGCTCAAGTCCTGGCTGATGAAGCACTGACGGTTGAATTTGGCAGCCGCCTTATACCACCACGGGGTGATTTTTGCATAGTCGGCAGCCGAATAACCGATTCGCCAGTACACCTGCGGCGAGATAAAGTCGATAGTACCTTCCGAAAGCCACGCCAACGGGTCGGAGCAGATGCCGTCATACTGCCAGTCGTTGCCAGGGCATGGCTCGAGGCCATAATCGTCGGCATGCTTTCCAGCCACACCTGCAGGGCCGATGCCGAAGCGCACCCATGGCTTTGCCGCCTTGATTGCAGCATAGAGCTGGCGCACCATGTCGTTGACATTCTCACGACGCCAGTCCAATTGCGACATTGTGCCGCCAGCGGCAGTGTATTTAGCATAGTCGGCAGCGTCATAGCTTGCCGGAAGACCGTTCTGATAGAAATAGTCGTCAAACACCACGCCGTCGACGTCATACTTGCTGATCAAGTCGATTGTCACGTCGATAATTCTCTGCTTCACCTCCGGGAGAGCCGGATTGAGGATGGTCCATGTTCTCCCGTTATTCTCCCACTTTATCAACCAGTCAGGATGGCTGTTCTCATAGTTTTTGTCGCCGCCGGCATTACCCCAGCCCGTGCTGTAGGTAGAGTTGATGTAGCGGTAAGGGTTCATCCATGCATACACCTCGATACCACGTTTGTGGGCATTCTCAACAAGGTATGCCATCGGGTCGAACGCCGGAGCCACACCGCGTGTGCTGGAAACGTAGCTTGACCACGGCTCATATTTTGAGTCGTACATAGCATCGCACATTGTACGCGCATGGTAATAAATCGTAGTGAAATTGTTGCGCTGCAGCGAGTCGAGGTTGTTTTGACAAATTGTTTTAAGTGCCTCCGCATTGTTGTCAGTTATCGGGCTCGAAGGCCAGTCGGCAACATACGCCGACATCCACGTGGCTCTCTGCTCACGCTTCAATGCCTGCGCCTGGAACGCCGCCGACAACAACACCGCCGAAGCGGCTGCAGTCATTAAGATTTTCTTTATCATATTCGTTGTTTTGTATCTTCTTTCTAAAGCAATAGCCGTCCCCCTATTGCTTGACAACAAAAAGGAACGGCTATTGATGTTTTCTATACAGTCAGGAAACCGTTAGAACAGTTTCGACTTGTTAGGATTGATTACGATGCCCATAATCTTGTCGGCAACGACAGGCACACTGACAATCTTGCCTGCGGCATAGTCGTAGTATTTCAATCCGGTTGCGAAAGCCGAATTGTCGGCGGCAGCCTTGTTGAAGCCGAAGTAAACGTTACCAGTCTCCTTGTCGAGAGCCATCTGCGTGCAGTATACACCCTCATCGGCTGTAGAGTTCATCGCATCAGCCATCATCTTGAAATCATGATCTTTCAAGAAGTCTTTTTTGTTGACAGTCTCGTTGTCGGCAGGCAATGGATAAACATAGAATCCGTCGCCGTCCTGCCAACGCCAAACATAGAGAGCCTTGCGGGTCTCGTCGATGGTGAACGCCTTGAATTTCACATCCTTAAGAACTATCTGATAAGGAGCCGTAGCAGTCTTGTAGTCGCTGACAATGTCAGTAGTCTTGAAACGATAGATACCAGTACCACTGTAGCATTTACCCCACCAGTACATACCCTTTGAGTCCTTCTCGATTGTTGTGCTGATAGCACCGTAAGCAAGACCGCGAGAGTAGTAACCGAGCTGGTCGTTCTTCACCAAGTATGTGCTGCTCTCCTTACCGCCACGGGTGTTGAGCGCAGTTTTGCGCAAACCGGTGTTACGGTCAGAGTAGAGCAAGTCTGTACCGTCGACAGTTCCGAAGAACGGGTCGTTGAATGCAGTCTGACCAACGTTGGTAACAAACAGGTTTGTAGACTTGCCGTCGACAGTCATCACGTTGATTTTACCGTCGCCGAGCACGCCGTCGGCATCGTTCACGTAAGTGTACTGCTTGCCGGCGTCGAGGATATAAATCCAACCTTGTCCGTCGGCATCCTTATAGTACACCAAGTTGAACGGCATGTTGCCGCTGTTTACACCCATATCGAAAGGAAGGTTCTTTGTACCTTCAGGAAGTTCGCTGTCAGGGATAATCTTCATAGCTTTGATGTTGCCGCCCACTGTGGCGAAATAGAGAGTCTGATACTCCTTGTCGGCACCAACTTGAACGTTTACATAGCTTTCCTCAAGCTGGCGGTTCTCACCGTCGATGTCGAAAGTGGTCTTCAGCGTGATGCGCTGCGAACCGATGTTCTTGAAGTGCACCTTGCCAGGATAGTCCACCTTGCCATTCTCATCGGCATAGCCGGTGAAAGTTGTCAACGGGTTGCCATCAGCGTCAAGAGCACCTTCCGGGAATGTCCATTCATATTTCACCTTCTTGTTTTCAGGGTTAGGCAGGAAGATGTTGAACTCCACGTCAACGTCGTTGATTGACAAAACCTCAGCCGACTGACTTTTGATTGACAGCACCGGAGCGATGTCGTAGATCATGATAGGATATGTGCGCGAGCCGACGCCGTCGATAGTCAGTTTCACCTGATATGTACCGGCTTTTTCGAATTTGTGCACAGGATTCTGCTCCGTTGAAGTTGTACCGTCACCGAAGTCCCAAGAAGGATTGCCCTGCTTGTAGGAAGTGTTGGTGAACTGGATGTGGGAAACCACATAGTAGTCCTGACCATATTGAACCTGACCGTCGGCACTTGGAGCCACAGCGTATGTGAAGTCCACATCCTTCGACGGGAAATCCTTGTAGTCAGGATCCGGGTCGACGCACGACGACACCATCATCACCAACGCTGCGATAAAGCTGATATTCAATAATATTCTTTTCATTTGTCTTTTTCAGTTTTAATTAGTTAAGCTCAATTTGCTTGATGCCCGACTCACCGGTTGTGTAACCGCAGTGACCTTCGGTGTCAAACACCTTGAATACAAGGTTCAAGCTGTATTTGCGTGAGAAATCAACCTTGTAAGCCTTGTCGGAAGTGCTGTAGATCCAGTCGGTGAAAGGAATCAACGAAATCAAATCCTTGAACACCGGCATATACTCGTCGCGCACTGCAGTGACAACGCCACCAGTGTTGTCGTCGTAACGGCAGAACACCCATGCAGACGACTTGTAGACGTCATAGTAAGTCTTTGAAGGATCGGTTGCGTCGGCAGTCGGCACTTCGTGATATACAGTCTTTCCGTCGACAATGTCAGTGTAGTATTTGCCTACAACAACCGTAGCGTCGGTAAACCAAACGTCGCTCTTCTCAGTGCCTTCAGCAGGAACAAGAGAATTGAGGGCAGTCTGGTCGAGAGCCGGATATTTTGCAATCACACCCTGCACCTGCTCTGCAGTGAAATCGTAGTTGATATACACACCGCGGAGGTCGGAATAGTAAGTGTTATCCTTAGTCAGGTAGTCAATCACCTTGTCGGTGAAAGTCTGCTTGAAGTCGGCAGGATAGTAAGAATCAAACTTCTTCTGATCCCACTTTTCAGGAGTAGCCCATGCCACAGATTTCAAAGTCTGCGAAGTAGGGATTTTAGTGTCAAGCTGCCATTCGTGGCCGTTCCACGTAGCCATGGAGTGAGGGAACGAAGCCGTCATTGACGTGCGGACAGTGTCGCTGACGTTTACAGTCTGAGTGTACTTCAAAGAAGAAGTCAAGCCTACAGTAGCGGCAGCTGTTTCTTTGAGCACCACCGTTTCCCAAACCTCAGAGTGGTCAGGAGTGTGATCCTTGTCGGTGTAGTATTTACCGGAAATCTCGATGCTGTCGCCGGCCGCAGCCACGGTGCTGCCCACCGACCAAGTGACAGTAGGCACAGGCTGGCCTGCATCCATGATGTCGCTGAACGGGTCGTTGGTCTCGCACGATGTCATTGCGATCAACGCGAGAGCAGTGGCTCCTAATTTATATTTCAAATTCATAACTTAAATTCTGTTTAGTGTTAAACAATTATTTGCCGGTCAAAGAAGAACGTACACCAGCCTCCTCAGCCCAAATCATCGGTTTGCGAAGCCACTCGAAGTTCTTGTAAGCGCCGAGACGCTCAAGTTCGTTCTTGTTGTATTTCTCCTCAGTCTCTGGGTCGTAGTTGATGCGCTGAATCCAAGTGTTCTCCTTCTGCGCGTCGGTCAAACCGTCAATCCAGTATGGAGAGTAGAGGTTGTAAGGACGGCGGAGTTTCGGATAAACGATTTCCTGGTTTGCGCCAACGCCGTGGTTGTTACGGTTGTTGCTGTAGTGGTAGCGACGCATGTCGGTCCACTGCTCAGGCTGCATGTACATAGCCACATACTTCATTTCCATCAAGTCGCTCAAAGAGAACTCAGACGGGTTGAAGAACCAGTGATGGTTACCCTTTGTCGCAGGGTCGGTCACGCCTCTTACACGCTGCGGGTTGCTCTTGCCATTCTCATCCTTCTCAGGCATTGTAGCATCATCAAGGAATGCATCGACGATAGCGTCCCAGTAATATTTAGACTTTGTGAAATCACCCTCTTTGTCGCGGGCATCAAGTTTCACATAACCGGAAGCAGTCATGTTGCCAGGATACATCACTTCAGGATGCGCTTTCTGGAAAGCGGCGAGATGACGCTCGATGTTTGCGCGTGTAGCCTCTTTTGCAAGCTCGCAGGCCTTTGTCTTGTCGCCCTTCCAATAGTAAGCCTCAGCCTTGATGAAGTAAAGCTCCTCCATTGTGAACAAAGGCACGTAGGCATCGGTAGAGCCGGCATAAGCACCAGTGTAGAGGTTAGGATAAGCGTTGCTTGTAAACTTCGAGTTAGGCACACCGATATTGTTCTCCAACCAGCGGAGTTTGATGGTCGAAGCATCGTTGGTTGCCGATGTAGGACCTGTGCGCGGAGTGAAGAGCAGAGCGGCACGAGGGTCGTCGGCATAGCCGCGGCGTGCTACAAATTTACCGGCATTTGTAGCGTCGTCCTGGCTGAACACGCCCATGATGTCGGCGAGCATAAACTTAGAAGGAACAGCCGCTGTCAACAGGTTGGCACGCGACTCCCATGTGTTGATTACAGGCTGCGACTCGCTCCACGGGCAGTTCTGCTGCTGCGTTCCGCCATCGAAGTTGTAGCGAGGCTCGCTGCCGAAGAATGTGCCATACATCGGATCGGCTTGCCAAATCTGGATAGCCTTGTCGGCTGCGGCGATGATAGCGTCGCAGGTAGCGGCTGAAGTGTTTACGTTAGGAATGTTGCGGAGCAACAGACGAGCCTTCATTGCATAAACCAGACCTTTCCACTTGTTGAGATCGCCGGCATATACGCGGTCGATTTTCTTTGTGATGTTCTGGTTGCCCGGAGCCTGAGTGTACTCAGGATTCTCAAAATCGGCAGCCAACTGGTCGCACTCGTTGAGCATCCAAGCATAGATGCTTTCCTGAGTGTCATAAGTAGGCGAGTTCGACTTGTAGGCGTTGCTCAAAGGCATATCGCCGAAAGCGTCGGTTGTAAGCTGAGTCGACATCAAGCGGATTGCGCGAGCAATCAACTTGTAGTTTGGCGAACCCACATTGTCGGCGTTCGTCATCAACTCGTTCACGTTGCGGCCAATGTCATAGAAGTGGCGGCGCCACTGTGGATGACGGTTCATAGTCAAGAATTCCCAACCGCTCTTGTAGCCATATGCACCTGTAGCCGATTTGCCTGTAGTTGTGAGGCACTGCGACAAGTAGATGTAGTATTCGGCATGGTCGTAGTTGGTCTGTGCCGCATAGTAGACTATTGTCGGAAGTCCTGTCTCGGCGGTGATACCCTTCGATTTGTCAGAACTTACGTTATCGTCGAGCATGTCGGCGCAGCTGGTGCCAAGGACACCAACAAACAGCGACAATGCCATTATTTTGAATTTATTCATACTGTTCCTCGTTTTTTAGAATGTAGCACTAAGTGAGAAGTTGAACGAGCGTGCAGTCGGCACACTGTAGTTGTCGATGCCGGCAGCACCTGTACCACCACCTGTACCGGCAAGGATCTGAGGATCAGTTCCGGTGTATTTGGTGAGCAGGAAGAGGTTACGTCCAGTTGCAGAAACCTTCAGACCCTTAACCGGGCATTTCTTCGAGAGGAAGCGGCTGAGGTCGTAGCCCACAGTCACGTAGCTCAAACGGATGTAAGAGCCGTCCTCGATGAAGTTTGAAGACACTGCATTATAGTAGTTGTTGACGAAGTTGCTGTCGAAGAGCACCGGAGTGGTGTTTGGAGCATATGTTCCGTCGGCTTGTTTAACCACACCTTTCACGAGCACCTCGCGGCTGCGGTATTTTGTCATCAAAGCCTCCATACCGTTGCTGTTCAAGCCACGACGTGTAACGTTTACAACGTCGCCGCCACAACGGCCGTCGAACAAGAAACTAACAGTCAAGTCTTTCCAACGGAAGTTAGAACCGAGACCGAGCAGGAAGTCAGGCTCACGGTTACCGATCAAGTTACCCTTTGCCGGGTTGATGAGCGGGTAGCCAGACTCGTCGCAGATAATCTGACCGTCGGCAGTGCGCTGATAGTCCTTACCCGAGATTGCAGTCGTTGACTCGTTGAGATAAGCAGAAGCGAAGATGTCGCCATACTGACCGCCCTGGATCTCAGACACTCCTTCAGGAAGCGAAACCACCTTACCACGGTTGAACGAGAAGTTGGCGTTCACAGTCCAGTTGAAGTCCTTATTGCGGATGATGTCCTGACCGAATGTAAGCTCAAGACCCTTGTTCTCGATAGAACCCTCGTTACGAGTTTGGAGGATAGTACCTGATGTCGGCGACACACGCACCTGTACAATCTGGTTGTCGACAGTGGTAGAGTACCAAGCCACATCCAAGCGAGTGCGAGAGTCGAAGAAACGCAAGTCGGCACCAATTTCCCAAGAGCTTGTCATTTCAGGCTCAAGAGTGTTGGCAACAGCAGTTGTTGCGTCTACACCCCAACCACCGTCAGGGAACAATTCCCAGTTCTTATAAGAAGTGGTGAAACGGTAGGCAGGAGCGTCCTTACCAACCTTTGCCCAGTTACCACGGAGTTTACCGTAAGAGAACACCTTGTTGCTCAAGTGGAACAACTCAGAGAAAATCAAACCACCGGTTACCGATGGGTAGAAATATGTGCAGTCAACCTGTTTCAAAGTTGAAGAGCCATCATAACGGCCAGTCACAGAAAGTTGTGCCATGCCCTTGTAGTCGAAACGGAGTTCGCCGAAGTAGCCGAACTTGTTCTTGCGTGTGTGCGACAACGACATGTTGTAGTCGCCAGACTTAGAGAACAAGCTTGGGTCGGTGTTCATGAAGCTGTAGAAGTCGCCCTCAAGAAGGAAGCGCTGACCAGCCAACGAAGCCTCGACACCCTTGTTTTCCTTATATTCCGCACCAGCCAATACGTTGAGCGTGTAGTCCTGAGCGAAAGTCTTCTTATATGTACCAACGATCTGCGCAGTGAGCTGCGAGCTGTTTGAAGGCTTGAATGTGTAAGAACCGAATTTATGCTGATACTTGGAGAAAGCGTCAGATTCAGGATCCTCGAAGTCGGTCTTTACAAAGCGAGGCACAGCATACGACTCATAGTTTGAGTAGCCCTTATCGTAACCGATCTTACCTGTGAACACGAGGTCCTTGATCGGCTCGTAGCTTACCTGACCGTTGATGATCATACGAGTAGCCTCCGTTTCGCTCTTGTCGTAGTAGCGACCGTAGTAAGGAGAAACAGTTGCTCCAATACGGCCAGCGTCGTTAAGGATGTCGCGGTCGTCCCAGTTGTCGTAGAGAGCCCACCAGTTAGGACGTCCTTCCTTAGTAACGTAGTCAGACATATCCTTATTAATAGGCCAAGCGTAGATTGACGACATGCTGTTGCCGAATCCGCGGCTCTTTGAGTTTACGAAGTTGGCAGAGAGTTGAACGCTCACTTGGTCAGACGGCTTGAAGTCGGTCTTCACAAACACGCTCAGACGGTTCTTGTAATCCTTAGGAACCATACCCTCGTTGTTCATATAGCTTGCAGAAGCGTAAGCGTTGAATTTCTTGCTGCCGCCTGACAGAGAGAGGTCGTATTTCTGCAAGAATCCAGTGCCGAGGAAGTCGCCCACATTATCATATACGCGGTCCTCGCTTGTGAGGTATGAACCCCAGCCACCGCTTGCAGCGTTGCGCGAATAGAATCCGCCGCCGCCAGCCTCATAGAGGTTCTGGATTTTCGGAGTGTGGATAGCGTTTGAGATTTCCCAACCGCCAGTTGCAGTAACCTGCATTGTGCCTTCCTGACCACGTTTTGTGGTAATCATGATGACACCGTTGGCAGCCTCCTGACCGTAGAGGGCTGATGCAGCCGCACCCTTCAGGACACTCATGTTTTCAATATCGTTAGGGTTCAAGTCACCAAGGCTCGAGCCGCTGCCACGGATCGGCATACCGTCGACAATCACCAACGGCTCGTTGCTCTGCGAGTTGTTGATTGACGAAATGGCACGGATAATCACCTGAGTTGAACCGTTAGGCGAACTACCGCCGGTTGACACTTGCAGACCGGCAACCTTACCTTGCAAGCTGTTTGCAAAGTTGGCGCTCTGTCCTGCCGACACGTCGTCGGCGTTAAGTGACTGAACGGCGAAGTTCAGTTTTTTCTTTTCTTGTGTCTGCCCCATGGCGGTTACAACCACCTCTTCAAGAACTTGTGAGTTCTCTTGCAGCACAATGTCAACCACGTCGCGACCGCCGACTTTAACTTTTTGCGGAGTCATACCAACGTAGGTAACCACAAGGACGTCATTGTCCTGAGCCTCAAGCGTGTATTTTCCGTCAAGGTCGGTAGCAGCGCCACGCGTGGTGCCTTGCACCTGCACAGACGCGCCAATAATGGGCTCTTTGTCGCTCGCCGAAGTAACCACACCGGTCACCGTGCGGGCATAACCCATAACCGCAAAGAGGGAAAACAACAGTAGCAATAGCTGTTTCTTCATAATTACAGTTTGTTAGTTTTATAAAAGGTTTAATCTCTCTCTTATTTTTGACCGCCGGTTGTTAAATTTTAAGTTTACAAACGTTATTTTTCAACTTCCAACAGCACGTTTTTAACACTACGCCTCAAATTCCACTCAAAAACTCTACAATAGGGCTTAAGTCGCCTCCAAGACTGGCATTTTACGCACCACAAACTTACTTTCTTTTTCCCATATCAAACGAAAATTGGCTTCCCTTTTTCGTGTTTTGTAACTTTATTTTTGCATTACATACATTTTTTCACAATTACCAAATCTCCGGTAATTCAACTCATAAATGCGTGCTTCTGACGGCGGCACAGCGAGACGTATGGAAACAAAAAAAGGATTGCCGAAGCAATCCTTTTTTCAAGTTGTCTTACCCGGACAACGTTGTTTGTTAGCCGTTCACTTGGTTTGTTTTCATATCACTTGACAATCAGCATTTTGAAATGTTTGATTATGCAGACAGTATTAAATAATTACAATTGATAACAAATATGTTGTGCAAATGTTGTGCAAGTGTTGTGCAAGTTTCATACCTTTGCGTATGGCAACAATCAAAGCATTCATCCGAACGACCAAAGATTCCGAGGTCAAAATACGCTTCCGTCTGAGTGACGGACGCAAGGTGCAGTTATACTTCATCAGCCACATTATGGTGTACCCTTCTCTATGGGATTCCAAAAAAGAATGCATCAAACAGCGTGCGATGTGCCAGATTGCTTATAGGGAAGATGTGGACAACAAGGTGGCTTATCTCAAGGACATCATTATGCGTGTCTACTCCTCCCACTATGCGGACATACGCACAAGCCGTGACTTGCAGAGAATGGTGGAGGACGTTCTTAATCCGGAAGACAAGGAAGAACCGATGGCTCTCGATGAGGAATTTGCCGACCTGCTCGCCCACAAGAACATCGCTTTGGGAACGTTGCGAGGATATGAGGTGCTGAAGAACAAACTGAAAAGTTTCGAGGTATTCAGACGCAGATACTCTCCGTCATACAGCCTTACCTTGAAAACGATGTCGGAGGATGACGTTAGGAAATTCCTGTCTTACATTAGGGATGTGGAGAAAATTGGCGGAGCGAACTATATATGCACTACATTCAAACGTCTGCGCTCTTTGTTCAAGGAGATGGTGACGCTTGGAATTATCGACCGCTCTCCGACCGACAACGTGTCGGTGAAAGCGGAAAGATACGGTACACCTTACTATATAAGCATAGCGGAACGCAACCGCATAGCCAACTACGACTTGTCTGACTACCCTCCCCTTGAGGTACAGAGAGATATTTTCCTGTTCCAGTGCTGCATAGGCTGCCGAGTGTCCGACCTCACAAGGTTGACCACCGACAATATTGTAAACGGAGCCGTGGAGTATATCCCCCGGAAGACACGAAGCGAACATACCGACATCGTCAGAGTGCCGCTGAACAACAGCGCGCGGATGCTTGTGAAGAAATATATGGGAGTGGACAAGGACGGCAGGCTATTCCCTTTCATCGCAGACCAAGCATACAACGCAGCCATAAAGCGGTTCTTCACCATCTGCGGCATAACGAGGTCGGTGCTTGTCTACGATTCTTCCAAAGGATGCGAGGTGCGCAGACCAATCAACGAGATAGCCTCCTCCCATCTTGCACGCAGGACGTTCATAGGCAACCTTTACAAACAGGTCAAAGACCCCAATCTTGTCGGCTCTATGTCCGGTCACAAGGATGGAAGCAAGGCTTTCTCCCGTTACCGCAACATCGACGACGACATCAAGAAGGAGCTTGTGGACTTGCTTGACTGACTTCCCTGCCGAGATGGAAGCACCGCACGAAGCGTTCTAATTCTTTCCGCATTTCGGACACACGATCTTCGTGGCGGTCTTGTACACCGTCTTCTTCGGTGGAATGTATTTTACAATTGTTCCCATAGTCTTCCATAATATTTGTTCGCAATACTGAAAAGCAATTCAAACCATAAAGCGGCATAGGCGCACAGAAGCGAGGCACTGATGCAGTCCACCACATTCCATCCGAGGATGATGACGGAATATGGCAGACAACACCAGAAACTGAGGCATTTGGAGCACGTCAGCGGAAGCAGACGTTTCTTACCCGTCAGCCTTCTTGCGATTTCTTCTGCGAGACCGAGATGGTTCAGCAGCACGCAAGCCAACACTATCCGCACCAGATGCCACATTGCTATCCGGGAAAGGTGGCGGTAATGGTCACGTCAGTAACCATCGAATAACCATAAACGTTCCCGTTGCACTTCACGTTTGCCGGAGCCCGACTTGTCACACCCTGCGTAAGGGCAAGTGCCGGTGTACCGTTGCCCTTGAAGATGATGTCGAAAGACTCGGTGAACATCTTCACTTGAGGCTTGCAGCAACACTTGCCGTTGCGAGGCTGATAAGTCACTGTCCCCGTTGCCTGCACGGTGACAAACGTTGTTCCGCTTATCGTTTCCTGCGATGCGATGCTGTAGGAAACTGCGGACTGAGGTTGAATGCTCTGAGCGAGGCAGTATGCCTGGCAGAGATTCTCCACCACACTACAGGCATATTCCTGGGATGTGGCGGTAATTGCGATAGGTGTTACATTAATCATAACTATCCAATTTTTAAAATTACCTGAAATCAGTCAATCGTTTCACCTTCATCAGGTGTGTCAGTGAACGATATGTCATTCGTTGTCAGACTCTCATATATCTTCTCAAGATATTTGTTGTTAGCCGACACTGTCTCGTAGTTCTTCTTCAGAAGGTCGAATATCGCCTTCAATGCTTGCACTATGTTCATCGTTTGTAATGTTTGAGTATTCCGGCTCTTACAAGAGCGTTGGTGTTCCAAGCCCTCAGTGCTTCGGATGTCTTGGCGGCAGTGACCACGCATCCCTTTGACCGCAACTGGTTGGAGAAGTCCACCCATGCGCTGCGCATTCCGTCAGCCTCGTCCTTGCTCTCCGCATACACCGGAATCGTTATTTGCATTATTTCCATATCTCTATTCCAATGGCGGCAGGTCGGTGACCGCCTCTGCCGCTGTTTCCACTACACTGCCGTTGCGCAATGACCTTACCACGTTGTATGCCTCAAGCAGTCCGTCCTTGTTCTCCTTCACCCAGCCGAACACGCTCCCGGCGATGTTCTTCACCTGCTGCATCGTTGTCGGTGGCGGTGCGGTGACATCTGGGATGTCAAGTCCTCCTGCGACAAAATCATATAGTTTGACTGCCTTGTCCACATCACCCCTCGCTATGGAAAGGCATTGCTTCTTCAAGTCAAATTTGCTTGTAGGAATCATCTCGTCTATCCGTTTAAGGTCAATATTACGTCTGAACAGTCCCATAACATATACGAAATAGCGGAAGACGGCAGACGTGCCGCCCTCCGCAGTCCGTTAGCCGTTGCAGCACGGTGTGCAACACGGCTGAGGTTGAGAATAAGGAATCGTTCTCACAAATGAGAAGTTCTCCATCGCAGGATTGTTCGCATAGACGTTTGCCGCTGTGGCTGCCGCCTGCGAGTTCGCCGAACTACCGCTGTATGCTCCGGCTCCCACTGCAAGGTCGATGTAGCTCTGCACCGATGGAGTGCTGTCGACACGTTCCTTGCGCTCCATAAGGATTGCGTTCTCTCTGTTCTGTGACTCCATCTGCAACCCTGCCGCCACAGTGCGTACAAGGTTGTTGGTTTCCCCAATCATCTGCGAGTTGCCGTTAGCCATTGCCTCCGCCTTGGATGCGAATGCTTTTGCGGCAACCAATGCCAATGGGATGCCGAGGATGGCAAGACCCACACCTACCGCACCGAGTGCGATGCCTGTGGCTCGTTGTCCGCTATGTCCTCTCTTGTAGCAAGGGCGGCTCTCCTCTTCTCCCCAAGCGTTCTTGGCGACTCCTCTCATCGCCAACATTTCTTCCGCTGTCATAATGGTTTGATTTTAAATTACGGTCAATATCAACCGCATCACAAATATCGCACGGAATCACTCGGCGTCAAAGAAGATGCTTGCTATGTGCTTGCGTAGAGCTTGCAAGTTGTTTGCGTAGATTTTGTTTGTTGCTTTCCTATTGTCAGCAGTCAGCAGATGACGCACGTTTGATGGCGTCATTCCGAACATCTCGGCTATTCTCCGCGGGTACAGTCCGATGTCGTAAAGCGTCTGAATAACGAGCATTCTTGCGTCCACAACGTCAGCGTCGCGGCTCTCCGACAATATCCTGTCGCTCGGAATGTCGGATGCTTCTGAGGCGAATTTCAACGCCTCGGCAAAGATTTCGATTGTTTTCATTTGATTTTCCCTATTTAATTTCATACCTTTGCCGAACCACAACATCCGCTTTATCTTTACAAGACACAAAACGTCCGTGCGATTCAGGCATAATTGGCTCCCGACACCGCACGGATTGTGTGTTGATAAATAGGATGTTGTGGTGATATTTTATTTAGTCGGGGGCTTTTTTATTTCCGCATCTTCTTCACCGCCAACCAAATCACGACCGCCGACACAACGGCGATGAACGCACCGATGGCTATGCCGCCGATGTCCTGCTTCGTCTTTTCCCACCGAGAGAGTTTGCGCTCCACAGGATAAGGCACGGCAATGCTGTCCGTCTTGCTCCGATAGATGGTGTCGCGCTGCACAACGTACCGCTCGCGCCACCGCCACGCAGTCACCTTGATTGTGTCACCGCCGCGCTCCACGACCACCGAGTCGCGCACATACACGGAGTCGGTGCGAATCTTGTTTACGTAGCACGTATCGGTGCGCACCGTCTCAACGGGTACATACTGCACCGACTTGCATCCGAGGCACATCACCGCAAGCACGGCAATCAGCACCCAGCCTATCACCACGCAGACATATCTGCATTTCTCGTCATCTCTCATTATCAAAAACGTTTATGACAAAAGGAGCGGCGACTCCGACATTCGGAATCACCGCCCCAGCGTTTTTAAGCACATCTCCATTATGGAGTGTTCGGTTGCTGATTTATCAGAAGATATATAATTTTATCGAAATATTGTATATAATTTCAAGAAAATTTTGTAGTTTTTTTGCGGTGATTCCGTATGTCAAAGAGCGCGTTCCATTGTCTGGTTAATAAATCATTTCTTCCATAGTCGTTTCACTTGCCTTCGGTTTTTTCCGTCAGCGCGGAAACTGACGTGTACCCACTGACCGCCGTTTTCCCACAGCAGTTGGTCGAAGTCAAGGTTCTCCTCAATCAGTTTAAAGACACGCGCGTTCTCCTCTCGGCTTCGCTGATTGATGTCGGCTGCCTGTCCTGTCTTGTGCTGTGAGCCGGCGACACCTCCGACAGCCTTGTTCAGCCGTGGGCAGCGGTAGCCGCTGGAGATGTATATCGGCTTGCCGTACATCTCACGCAAAGGGTCGAGAACCTTGTCAACAAGGACAGTCAAGTTCTTCACCGCTTCGGCGGTCGGTGTGTTGTCTATCTTATTCTTTGTGGCGGTGTCGCTACGTGTCAGTTCGTTAAGTGTAAAATATTTCATTTCTTCCGTTTTTTAGTGATTGTGATTGTACCTTTCAACGCTTCCCCAAGTTCCTTGCGCTTGTAGCCTACAAGTCCGAGAACTATCTTGAAGACGTTTATTTTCACTCCCTTGATTTCGCCCCAGTTGCTGATGATGCTGTCGAGTTCGCACAAGCACGCTATCGACATAAGCACCACGGCGATGACTATGGCGGAGCATCCGAGCGGTTCTCCGAGTGCCTTGCCGACTACCGCTCCGAGAATCACCACGCACAAATAGTCGGCGATTTTCATCATTGTTCGCCGCAGAGCGCGGCTTGCGCGGATGTCAACGTTGTTGGCGATGCTCTTATGCACTCCGAGCCATAAATCCACGACAATCAGCACTCCAGCGAGAAGCATCAGCCACCGCATATCCCAAAGCAATGTGCTGATTTCGCCGATGAACACTCCCATACTTGCAGTCCCGATACGAAGACTGTTATTCACTGCCGTTCCTGTCATTTTTTTCTTTATTCATTTTGTGGTTTTCAATATGTTTTCTATCTTTGTTGTGTAATAGGCAGTGAGGGCTTCGCCCTTGCGAAACTATAATAGGCGGTGGGGGCTTCGCCCTTGCGAAACTATAATAGGCAGTGGGGGCTTCGCCCTTGCTGCCTTTTTTTATTGCCCAAATCCCACAACATCGTCAGTTGTTTCCGAAAGATAGTCCGTCACTTCTTCCACTTGCGGCAATGGCGGCAAATCGCCGTTAGGATGTTCCTTCAACCACTCCCTCGCTTCAGCCTTGCACTGCTCGCAGTAGGCGAAATAAGCGTCATATTCCGCTTTCTTCGTGTCTTTCTGTCGCAGTATGCCAAGTTCCTCGCTGAGCGAGTAGCGACCACGGATAAGGCTGTCTACCTTGTCCTCGTATGCTTTGGTGTTGATGGTCTGCGGTATCTCGTCCACTTCCTCACATTGCTCCACCGACAGACCAATAGCAAGTCCACGTTTGAAATAGTTGTCTGTTCCTTTGATATGCACGTACTTTCCTTCCGTGCTGAAAATCTCGTTGTTCTGTTTTGTAATCATAATTCTATGTATTTTGTATAAGGGTTATATTTGTTTTCTCCGCAAGTGCCGCTCTAATATCAGCGTCATCTTTCATAACATCATAAACTGCTTTTTTTAGACCGATAGTAATAGCCGATGTTGCCTCTGAATTATTTATCATATATAAAACTGATTCTTTGGACAATCGTTGGCTGTTGTAGAATCTGATATTTACTTTCAACCCTTTAATATTGATAGTTTCAATATTTCCTCCTATATTCAAATCGAAGCGTGCCTCCTTTACGTTTATAATGCCTTGCACTTCTTTAATTTTTTTGTCTCCTTGGAAAGCCCAATTGAAATCCACAATCTTAATCTCGTCAAAACCAGTCGGCGTGTACGAAGCTCTTAAATTCACTACTTCTAAATTATCATCGTTACCAGAGACAGAAAAAATAGAATGTATGCTAATATTTGAAGCATACGCTATGATTTTATAATCAGGACACGGGATGTTGGTGCGAGGCAAAGCAGAACCAAATCCATTCAAAGACGGCAAATGTAGCCACCACCCCCAAGTCTTTTCATATATTACCCTCATCTGTTCTTCAGTAATATCTGTCAATCCGTTCAGTTCGTAGAAGCCTGTCGCCTCGTTGTATTTCGCCCCGGCAGAGATGTAGAGGTCACGCAAAGAACTGTCTTTTCTCCAAGGTACTAATACTTTAGTAAAGTCATTTTTTACAACAATAGTGTAAGTCCCGTCACCATAATATACAACTATGCTTCGTCCCAATGTCGTAGCATCAGGTTCACTTAATGAAACAACAATACCTTTGTTATTCCCATTTAGTTTGGTTATAACACTGCCTGGAGTTGGAAATTTCACAGTCCCATTATCAGTAAATGCTTTTCTTATATCAGCTTCCGTACTTGACGTAGTTAATTTCTGTATTAAAGCTCCATTGAATTTATCTGTAAATTCTTCAGCAGAAAAAGTAACAGTCGATTTACCATCAACTTTTTTAGTTGTGCTTCCTATCGTCAAATCAAAAGGTTTTGATAATTCTTTTGCAACACCAACATTTATCTGTTCACCTGTATCAACATCATAATATTTACATGTTCCATCTTGCATTACCTCAAAAGCATTCTTCCTATCAGCATCCGATGTACCACAACCTACTGAGAACAAGGTGTTGCCTGAATCTCCAAATGTATCTGTCGCTTTGTTTGATTTGTTATATTGACCAGAAGCATGCTCTGCTCTGTTTTGGGTAATATTTTTAATACCTTCAGCATGGGAAGCGTAGGCATTATCCCCTATTTCATTTCTAATGCCTTCAGCGTGAGAAGCTGCGCCGCCAGCTAAATTACCTGCTCCTTCTGCATGGTTTGCTCCATTAACAAAAGATGCCGTTGTGCCCTCATCAAGACCTTCCAAAGTAGCACTGGCTTTAGGTGCGATATTACCTGTTCCCTCGACATGCGATGCGTTCCCTATTGCTGCTGAAAATTTATAAGTATATCCGCTTGTGTCAGTTTTCCCGAATAGAATCTTTTTCCACAAATCTTTTAAATAGTCATTGTCTTTAGCTGTTCGCTTTTTCCAATCGGTAACATTATTTTTATAATAGCCTTTGCCTTCACAATGCGCTCCATTATTAAGAGCTGCACAACCATCTCCTTCTGCATGAGAATATGCTCCCCCAGCAACTCCGCCACCGCCTTCAACATGACAGGCACAAGCTTCTTCGAAGAATACTACATTCTCTCTCATAGAATGAACTACTGCTGAACCATTGCCCTCAAGGTGACAAATTGAAGCATATCCTACAATATTACAACCCTGTCCTTCTACATGGCAATCCAGTGCATATTCTACATCTGGAAAAGTCATATATTGACCTTCTATATGTGACCTGTGTATTTTATCAGGCACATTATTACGCATACCTTCCACAATAGTAGTTGTTCCAGCATTTTTATTCATAATACCGTATGTAATACTTCCATAACCAGATACTTGATTAGGTTGATTGCTGAAATCAAACGTAATAGTTTTTAGATATGCAATGAATTCATCTTTAGTTGTCGGAAACGTGAAAGCAGACACATCAGCTCCAGTTCCTTTTATTTCATTAATGGCAGCATTAACACCTGCACTTTCTATATGTTTAATAGCCGATGGTTCTGATTCTTCCCATACGTCTTTCCAATAAAATTCCCAACCATTAACTTTAAGGTTACGACCAGCCACAAATGATGCGGATGCATCTCCGTTATCTAATGCCTCAATTCTTTCTATATCGACAACTTCATTGCCTACATTTCCGTATATCTTTAAATTATTATTTTTATCCTTCTCTAATGCAATACTTCCCTTAGGAAGGTTTGTTGTTGATGGAGTGCCCTTATCTACTATTGAAATAGGACTGTCAAGTTTAATCGTTACTTCTGCCATAGTTATATGAATAGGAAGGGGATGGAATCTCCATCCACGATGGTTAAATATTTAAATCGTTTTCACAACAAGTTGCACAGCGGTCGGAATATCGCTTTGGTTTGCTTTAGTTGCAATATCAGCTTTATTTTTGGCTATACGTGCATATACAGAGCCATCAACTTTAGCAGCATCGGTAGTATCTCCAACAGAATTTTTAAGTGCTGTTACTTTACTACTCAAAGCAGTCAAATCTTCATTACTTGCTTTAGTTGCAATTGCCTGGGTGTTAGCTGTTACCTTAGTGTCAAGACCACTGACTTTTTCTTTAGTAGCATTTATATCTGCTGTATTAGTTGCAATATCAGCAGCGTTCGTCTTGATTCGTGCATACACAGAACCATTAGCAGAAGCGGTATCGCTATCAGTGCCTATGCTGTCGGCAAGAGATTTGACCTTCTTGTCAACCTCATTCTTGGTATAGTATCCACTCAAATCAATAGGAGTGCCGAGTTCAGTCCACGCAGAATCATTGACTGTAGATATATCTTCAGTACATACCCATTCCGAACCATCTTCGTTTGAATGATATACATCACCCTTCTTAGCAGGTGCAATAGCCTTGATTTCATCAGTAGTATCCTTAACCCCTTGCCAATTAAGCAGACCTACAATCTTATCATTAATAGCCTTACTAACTGCAAATGTTGATGGAATTGTACCATTATCAGGATTTCCTAATGAAGTTGCAATGGGAAGTTCGTTTGCCGATACCTTGCCGTTAACAAGGTTAGCTTTTTTCTTCAATGTCTCTTGAATGGCAGCCACAGCAGACGCATTGTCCGCACCGAGCTTCAACCAAGCGTCAGGGCGTCCATAGTTGTCCTTGTCTTTAAGAATATACGCTTCTGGAGCAGACGGATTGTTTGTGTTCAGTACGGTGACAATCAAACCGTCATACAACCATACGTTTCCATCTGCATCCTGCCACGTTGCTATTTTTGTCAAATCTCCAGAGTCAGACACAACGGTTCTTGAATCGAGTGGAGCTTGTTTCAACACCTCAAAGTTAGAGGCATAATTCGCTTGTCCTTTTATTCTTGCCATAATTTACACCTCCTATGCTTTAGTGAATGTTATTTTGAACTTTGTTGCAGCAGACAAACCTTGCGTATTGCGAGAGTATTTCTTGTATTGCACTGGATTGCCCTGTACGGTCTGGGAGTATACCACCCCTGTGAAATCGGACGTTGCCATCGGATTGTATTTGTTTGCGACTGTGTCGAAGTACTCAATCTTGGTCACATTGTATGTCGCAGGCAAAGCGAAAGCGTGTCGGTTTTGAGAATTTTCGCTTACGCAAGAAACCTCGATGTAGTTGATGGTGGTCAATGGTTGCTTTGTCAATTCTGCCGCACTTTTCGTGTTTGCGAAGTAAGGGTATACTGCGTTCACTACAACCTCTGTGGTTGCCACCGTACCTGCTGCAAGTGGACTTCCAGCATTGTTGCCTTTCGAGTCTTTAGGTTGTGGGCCTTGTGCATGACTAACGCTCCCTTTATATGTGTATGCTCTTGCCGAGGTAAACTTAGTAGGGATTGAGCCTTGGTTGCAAGACAATGCGAATGCCGTTTCCGCGCCTGCTCTATCATTCACCCTTTTGCCGGCGATGTTGATAGAGCCCTTGTTAAAAGAGTGTGTAAACTTGTCCGCTGTCGGTGCCACCGCCCCAACCTCTTGTGTCCTTGCCACTGAAGAATCAAGGGTCAATGTCGCTGTCGGAGCCACAAACGTTGGGTTTACAACTGGGAACAACAAAGCGTCAAGTACTTCACTTAGGGGTTTGCCTTTTAAATCGCTCGCTTTTGTTCCAGCTTTGATGCCACCCAAGTCGGTGACTGTCGCATTCTCTCCTTCCACAGTATCGTACTGCAAAAGGTCTTGGATTTCCGCCTCTGTCTCTTCACTTGGATCACCGAGAGCGGCAACAGCGGCAAGACGGTTGTTTACTCTGCCGACTGCGATGCTCCCTTTCGGTAAGTTCTCAATGGTCGGTTTGGTGCCCGATGTGATTACTTTCACCGGGCTGTCCACTTGTAGTTTTTTTTCTGCCATAAAAAATAAATTTAATGATTATATAGCCTTTGGAACCAATTCAACTTCTGAAAAATCCGCAAGGTCGTTCTGCTCCACGGAATGAACACTTGTAAAGCCAAGCATCTGTATGGTGTGAAGAATGGAGCCGTCTTGGTAAATCAGCGTGTATCGGTGTGTGCCTTTTGGAGTGAGATAGTCGGTGACGTTGACAAACTGAGCCATCTCCTTCACACTGCCATTGGTCACCAACAGGTCGTTTACCTTCGGAAGCACAGGTGTTGTCTTGTCTTTCGCTCCTATGGGAACGAAAGCGAGGCTTATCTCCTCTGATGTGGAGTCTGGTGTGAGTACCGTCACAAGAGCCTTGTCGTATTCAAGAATCTCTTCGCAGTCACAACTTCCTCCGTTCTGCTTCAAATAATTTATCTGTGCGTGCAGACTGCCTTCCTTGTCCGCCTCGTCCTCCGTCGTGCCGACATCCTTCTTTATAGCGGAAACGGCCTTGCCCAACGAGTTCAAATTGTCGTCCACATATTGTTGCAAGTCGTCAAGATGGTGTTGAATGTCGTCTATCTGACCTCTCTCCGTGGCGTCGCTTACATTGTACACCCCTTTGGAATCCACATACACATACTTGTGATACGATTGGTTGCCCGACAATATTTTTGCGTCCGCCTTTGGTTTGCCGCCATCAACGACAGGAGAGAACACTTTGTCCGCCCCCGCTTCCGTCAATGTGACAAAGCCTTCAAGCACGAAGCCGTCGTCATACTTCAACAGCTTGCCGACCGCTTGTGTATTGGAGACAACAGTGTATTCTCCATTAGGCAAGGCGTGCCGCCAATCATTTGCTTCAAAGTCGTAGGTGGAGACATCGAACACTGATATGTTCATATCCGTTACCGCCACTGGTGTCAGCCATTGTTTCTCATATTTGTCCCAGTCATACCGCACCCCGGCAATGAATATGTAGTCTCCGACCATCGCCCCATTTGGGTATCTCTCCCAAGCGGCTGCCAGTGATGCGAAATTTCCTAAATTATGTACGTCTGTTGTCATTTCAATAATTGATTTGCCGTTTCACTTATTACTGCCGCCAAGTCATCCTTCAGTACAGCGCATGCCATCGCTGCCGTGGTGAAGACAATGCCGTCATAACATTTGTGTGGAAGTTCTATTTCTTTCAAATTGTCTTCTCCCACTTCAATTCTCGGAATCGGAATATATCTTGCCCTCCGCACCGCAACTTTCTCTCCTCCTCGGCAGGAGAAAAACTCCAACGCCATACCGGAAGGGTAAGAAGCAATGGCAACGACAGGCCGCTGCGGACATCCTCTGACACCTGGATAGCGGCTGCGTTGTCTTGCATACAATGGGTTTTCTTCTGTTATCGGTTCGGTGACCGGACGTTCCCAGTCTGTCATCTGAAACGTGACAAGACGCAGATAGTCGGACGGTAGCATAATGAATCCCATACCATAGCCGGGTTGTGATTCCCAATTCACGTCCACAGGCAATTCTTTCCCCTCTCCGATGAGATGCAGCGGAGCGTTGAGCAGCACGGTGCGTGCGGCAAGTTCTATCCGTCCGTCAATGATGTCGTTGAGCGTAAGCGTGGTGGTCTCCTCGTCAAGGAGGCTGTCCGCTACCTTGTTCCTGTCAAGGGCAAGGCGCACATCCTTCTCTATCTGTTTCAAGTCGTACCGCATATCAGATACCTACAAACACTACTCCGTTCTGTTCTGCGTATTTCTTGATGTCTGCCGTCGACTGTATCTTCGTTCTGCTGATGCCGAACGTGTCTACAAGATACTGCTTTGCGTCAGCCGCACTCGTCACCTCTACCTCTTTCTTCTCCACAGGGACTGCGGCAGCCTTCTTTGCCACCGTAGATGTCGGGGCATCCTTCAAAACAAACATCTTGTTGAACAAAGGGTGTGCCTCGATAGCCTTCTGCTCTGTCTCGTCAGCGGTGCTGTAGTAAGCATAGCCCGTGGTGTCCGGTTCAAAGGTGATGTGTTTGAAAACGTCCTTTGTCACAGATTTGTTGCTGTCTTGGGTGTCTTGGCAAGTCATTCTCCCCACAGCCACTGAGATGCTGAGAAACGACTTAGACTTATATGTTTTCTGCATATCGTTATGATTTTTAAAAAGGGGTATCGGTTGGACACCCCTTTATCTGTTAATACTATGTTTCAGTTACGCTCCTGCCTTTGCCGCGAGTTTCATTCGTGCGTGTGCCTTGGCCGCGAGTTTCATTCGTGCGTGTGCCTTGGCATAACGCAGATACAGACAAGCGACCTCCTGTATTACAACCGCGTCCGTATTGCGGATGCCTGCCTTCTTCAAGTCAAGTACGTTGCGCTGCCAAGAGATGTGGGTCTTCTTCGTGAGATACTCAGGATCGAGAGCAAAGCCGCAGTCGCTCATTCCGTTCATATCGAACAGCTCGTGATGGATGACGAGAAGTTCTCCGAAGTCGGTAGACCAAGACTTGAATTTAAGATTCCAAGATTCTACGTTCTCTTTCAAGCGGAATTTCTCCGACTTGATTTTAGAGAATGCCTCAAGCATCTCGGAGCCGACGACGAGAACCTTGCGTTTGTTGCCGATGCCAGTGCCCACAAACAAGTCCTTTGAAATCTCGACAAGGTTGTCATCGCTGATTTCCACACATTTGCGTGTCTCATTGTATGTTCCGACCTCGATGTCCTTGCCTGCCATATACCAAATACCGCCTGTGAACCAAGTGTCCATATTGTCCTTTGTGATGTGCTTGATACGTGCTTTCGCTCCGAAGAGATATGTGTTCTCCTGTGCAAGGCGCATATCATAGATGCCGTCCTCCTCGATGTCGGAGAAGTTCCAGTCAACCTCTTTTGACGCAATCTTGTCAAATGTCGACTGCTCCACTTGAATCATAAAGTTCTGACAATACTGTTCCTCGCTTGTAGGAAGGTTGTTGAAACGTCCTGTCTGAACGTCAAGCTCCGCACAAGCCTTGCCCATACGGATGAGTGTCACTTCGTCCTTGTTAAGCGCAGGAATGAGAATCGGCTCTTTCTTGTCGTTCAAGTCTCCGTTGACCGCATACACTACTGGATAACCGTTGTTCTGGTCTCTGCCGCACACACACAGAATCAAGTCGGGACGCATTGGGTCATCTTTCTCCAACGGGTCTTCATCGTTGTATTTAGTCCCGTCCGGGCGAGAAACCGCCTTCGCTCCGACTACTCGGATTGTGTCGTCGAGTGTGAACATTGTAGGGTCTGACACCTTGATTGTCATAGATGTGGCGCCATTCTCCATCTTGAGTACATTCTCCGACAACGTTGTCTTGATGGGTCGTGTGCCGAGAGAATAGTACTTGACGATCATTGAGTCGGTCTTCAAGAACTTGCCGTATCGGCTGATTTGGTCGATAGGCGTAGCCATCGGACGAATCTTGACAATCTTCGAGTCGATGTCTTTAGTATACATCTCCGGGTCACCGTCTTCACGACCTTGCGTCTCGGTCGCGATGCCGTCGGTGCTGTCGGGGTTGCCCGAATTGGTCTTTCCTGCGTCAGGAAGGTCTGCCGCTGCCGCCATTACGACGGCGTCCGTTGCGCCGAACACCATTGCCAAAATACCCAAAAGCATTCGCCACAAGTTCTTTTTCAAAAATTCTTTCTTCATTGCTTTCTAATTTTATTAATATTGATTTGTCTTGTTTCTTTTAAATCCTCCTCTCTCCCAAATGGAAGAGGCTTCACTTGCGGAGTCAAGGGCTCCAAGACTGCGCTTCGGTGTGGTCTGCGCTGAACCTGCGCGTCCGCTTGGTGCGGCTGGGATTCCGTCACCCTTGCTGCGCTTTTTCAGCTTCTCCTCGATATTGGCGTTGCGTCCTCTTACTTCCGCTTCCTGCGCCGCCGTCTCTACATCCTCATCGTGTGACAATCCCTTAAAGGCGAAGTCGAGTGCTTCTTTGGAAAACTTGCCTACAATGGCATCATAGGCGATTTGGCAGATTTTCTTCATCCCTTCATCAACCTGCTCGTCGGTATAGCCTTTCTCATTCTTCAGTTGTTCAATGTCTTCCACCGACTTCTGAATGTTCTTGTTATACTGCTCTTCAAGGTCTCTGCTCTGCGCTATGCGGTCAAGATACTCCTGCCCTGCTTTGGAGATTTCCTCCATCTTCTCGGGGTCTTCATAGGCATCGGCAATCTCCGGACCGAACAACGACACGAACTTTGTGATGACATCGCCTTTGGCGGCTGCCGTCTGAAACAACGTTGCCGTGCGTGGGTCTGCCGAAAACATCTCCATTATTTTGCTTTCGTCATCCTTCAGCCGCTTCAACTCGTTGTCGTAATTGTCGTAATCATCGTTGATGGCTCCGTAAATCTCCTCATCGTCAGCGAATTCCTTGTCGGGGTACTTCCCCTTCAAACGTTCGAGAAAGGAGTCTCGCTTGCTTTTAACCTGTTCATTCTTAGGGTCTTCCATATTGATTTGCTTTGTTTATATTCTTACTTACCCAAAGTTACTCCTATCGTGTTGGCTATCAGTCTTTTTTATTAACTGAGTAATTTTTAATTTTGATAGGGTATGAGACAGAAAGGTAGCATTGCGTGTTTCAAGGACGACAGGGACAGAGACCTTATGCGTGCGTTCCGTGAACAGTTGTCGCTTCAGAAAGGGGAGTTCAACCTTTCTGACATTCTTACTGCAACCATAAATTCTCCGACATCGCATTTCTGGGTGTCCATAGAACGTGCGGTCGTGATGATCCACAAGATACGCAAGGGCTATGACTTGGCGCAGATGGGCGACACTCGCAGAGAAATGTTCAAGGAGATAGAGAAGCGTGTGGCTGAGATTGAGCGGACTCACGAAGGTATCAAACTTGAGGATGCCGTTATACGTGTGATAGAGGGCGGTGCGCCTAAGTTCTATCTCACAATAAAGAGTGCAAAGGTCATCCTCCATAAAATCAAGAAGAGATGGAGAAACGGACAGCTCGCAATATAGTGCTTGCGGTGTCAGCCGCTGTTATTTGTCTTCTACTCGTGAACGATGTGGAGGCTTTCGCCATATTCGACGGATGCGCTTTCCGCAACAGATTCCTTTATCATTTCTTCCACGTCTCTGCTATCCACTGTCTTATGAACGTGTGGTGTCTGCTTGCCGTGGCGTTCACTTTCAACATTGCGGTGTCCGACATTGTTGTGGCGTTTGTCTGCGCTTCGTTCACTCCTATAATGTGGGACGTGCCTACTGTAGGATTGTCCGGAATATGCTTCGTTCTGCTCGGTCGCTTCAGTTATCTGGTGGAGCACAAGGTTTACTACCATTCATATATGGCAGCGTTCATTCTCCTTGGTATGCTCATACCGAGTGTGAACGGCATAATCCATCTATATTGTTACATCGCAGGTCTGTTGTACGGACTGCTTATCAATCCGATTAAATGGAAGAAGAAATTGAACGATTGCTGAAGGAGAATGACAATAGGAATGCCGTCCTTTTCGCTCCGTTCAATCCTTTGACCGGAGAAGGTGCTATATTGGAACGTGAATGGATTGAGATTCCCGACTTTGACATACCGAGGCAATACGTGCCGAAAGCGATGCTTGAGGAGCCTTTCGTGAAAGCGGTGCTTAGGTGCGGTTCTTTGGCGAAGTTCCTCGGAGCGTCGGGCAGACCGGAAATAGGAAAGGAAGCCTTGTCGGAAACACTTATACGCATCCGGTGCAAGCACGACTTCTGCTTTTGGGCGTTCGTGTTCGCAAGAATCAAGAACAAGGAGGGTGGCGATGACATTCCTTTTTCGCTGAATCTTCCGCAACGTATGCTTGTGTCGGTGTTCGAGGAGATGCGCCTTGCCGGTGCGCCCATCCGTGTGATAGTGCTGAAGGCTCGCCAATGGGGCGGCTCTACGGTGACGCAGATTTATATGTCGTGGATACAACTTGTCCACAAGACGGGATGGAACAGCCTTATAGTCGGTCACACGAAGGATGCTTCGGTGGAAGTGAAAGGTATGTTCGACAAACTGATCCAGGCATATCCATTGGAGATGATGTACGATGTCGGTGCGTCTTTCAAGGACAACGAGCCTAAGTTTATGACTGAAGCCGCATCGGGGAACATCTTCAAGATTCCGCAACGCAACTGCAAGGTGAAGATAGGCACTGCCGTGGAGCCTAACTCCGCGCGTGGCGGCGACTCCGCGCTTGTACATTGCACCGAGGTGGCGTTTTGGAAGAAGACCGAGGGCAAGACACCGCAGGAGATTGTGCGTACCGCCTGCTCCGGTGCTGGTCTTATGCCTATGACAATGATTGTCTATGAGTCCACAGCCAACGGAACGGGTAATTTCTTCGAGTCTGAATACCGGGCGGCCAAGGAGAACAAGTCTACATTCAAATCCTTGTTCGTGCCGTGGTTCAAGATTGAGAGATACACGCTTCCGATAAAAGACAGGGAGGAATTTGCAAGGAATCTCTACAAGAACAGACTTAACGAGTATATCTCGGACAGACGGCACGACAGCGGAAAGTATCTGTGGTGGCTATGGCAGCAGGGAGCCACGCTTGAAGGAATCCATTGGTATTGTCTGAAACGTGCCGAGTATGATGAACACGGTGATATGGCTGCCGAATATCCGTCCGATGACGTGGAGGCTTTCCAACACTCAGGATGCTCGGTGTTCGACAAATACAAGGTGGAACTGCTCAAACCGTCCTGTCGTCCGCCTCAGCTTGTCGGGGACGTGTATGGTGACGGTGACAGCGGCAAGGAGGCTTTGCAACACGTGAAATTCGAGGCTGACTCACAAGGCAAGTTCTGCGTGTGGGAATTGCCGGAGGTGTTCCCGGACAAGCGCATCGCAAACCGATACCTTACTGTGGTGGACGTTGGAGGTCGTTCCAACAAAGCCGACTTCTCCGTTGTCGTGGTGTTCGACAGATATTGGATGATGGAGACGGACGGAAAGCCTTGCGTGGTGGCGCAATGGTACGGGCATATAGACCACGACCTTCTTGCGTGGAAAGCAGCCCAGATAGCCAAACTATACAACGACAGCCTGCTTGTCATAGAATCCAACACCCTTGAAACTAAAGACAGGGACAGAATGGTTGATGGCGACCAGTCGGTGTTCATCCTCAACCAAATCAAGAATGTCTACAACAATCTGTATGCGCGCAAGCCGAGCGAGATTGACATCCGTGAGGGAAGAAGCGTGAAGTATGGATTCCACACAAACGTGCAGACGAAGCCGATGATTATATCCACGCTTGTGAAAGTAGTCAGGGAGGCTTTGTATGTAGAGCGTGACGAGCGGTGCCTTGATGAGTATCTATGCTACGAACAGAAGCAGAACGGATCGTTCGGTGCGGAAATCGGAAAACACGATGACTTGCTGATGACTCGTGCCATTGGGTTGCATATATGCTTCTTCGAGATGGAACGTCCAAGCGTTGTAGCGCACAACGATAGACTGATAACAAAGACCAATATTAACTCTTTAGCAAAATTCTGATATGAATATTTTCAAGAAAATCAAGGCTGAGATTGTGTATTCTCTTGCCGTAAGAAAAGCGGACAACGCTCATAGTGAGAATGGTGAGCGTTATTATGTGATGCCGTCTGAGGATGGCAGACTTGTCGTTGTTGACAGACGCAACTTCCGTGTCCTCAAACGTAAGAACTATATACCTAAAGATGCGTCCGTTGCCGATATGCAAAGGGAGTGTTTCTATTGCACCCCCTATAGGAACGGAAAGGGCGAGATGCCTGCCGACATCATCGCCCTTAAACATTCCGCATTCCTCGATTGGTTCGCCAAGCGTTAGGCTCTCTGCATTATAGTCTGCATCTGCTGTACAGCGGCTTGGTTCGCCTGCCGCTGTACTTGTTGCTGCACGTCTGCCGACAACGGCTGTGGTTGCTGCCCTTGCGCTATCGCCTGTCCTTGTGTCTTGATTTGCTGCAACAAACTGTCGGCAAATGGGAAATTGCCTGCCTCAAGCAACTGCTCCAATGTAATCTGACCGGACTGCCATATCTGCATAAGGAAGTCGTTCGCCATCTGACGCACGACAGGTGTCTGCGTGCTTTCGACAATGGAAAGGTCAAACTCTATGTTGTTTATCTTCTCAGGGTCGTAGACCACCGCTCCGCCACTGCGCCCAGCGATGTTCACAACTCTCTTGGTGTCGTAGAACTGCTGCATATTCTTCACGTCCTTGTATGCCGACTGCACCACGAACGATGAGAATGTCTCAAGCAAGTCCACAAGCGATGTGGTGGCGTTCTGTGTCTGTTGCGCATACAACGTTCCCGACATCCCCGAATAGCCAGGCTTGCCCTGCAACGCTCCGTTGACACCGCTGATGTCCTCGAAGAACTTCAACTGCAACGACAACAACTCTTGGATGCCTACATTGGTGTTGTTGCTGCTCAATTGTCTCGGTGCTGTGCCGCTCTTGCCGTTGTACACCATAAAGCCGTCAGCTCTCGCCCACGTCTCCTGTAGCTCTCGCCAAGTTACTCCGTCCGGCTTTGCTTCCTCGGGAAAGAGTACAACTCCTTTGGCACTGCTGCGTATGACAAGGTCGTTCAGCGTTATCAGTCGGTTGACGTATTTCTGCTGGTCTATGACATCTCCAACGAACGAGTGAATCTCTCCGTCAATCAAAGGGTATGCCTTATATACATACGGATGGGAGAGGTGTTTGTATGGGGTCTCCCCTTCCTGCAATATGTGACCGAAAGGGGTGAGGAATCTGTAATACCAATAGTCATCCATAAACCATTCAGCCTCAATGGTAGGGATGTCGTCCTCCTCGATGCCCTGTGCCATACCCTGTTCCTTTCTGCGTTGGTTCTCGTCCAAGACAAACTCTTTATAGTCCTCCTCGTCTATCTTGTAGTAGTCTCCCGTCATATAGTCATGGCACCGGAAGCGAGGTTTCATCTCCTTGTTCCAAACCTCTATGACTCGGCATAGATTAGGGTCTTTAGGGATGAAGAAGTCAAGGTCTCCTTCTCGCTTCGAGCCAAACGTATATGACGTGTCTATGGAGTAGTACTTGGCGTTGTGCGCCTGTGCGTAGATGCCTCGCAATGCGGCATAGTCTTCCGGTGAATGTGCGAACTCTCGGCACACATCTTCGAACGAATAGTCATGTATCTCTCCTATTACCTGCGTATCCCAACTTCGGAAGTCGGTGACTCTGTTGTCAACGAAGAAATTGTCCGGGTTGACATAGTCTGTCCAGCAGTCGCACTTGCCGTTGCGCCACCCGAACGTTTTCTTATGCACAACGAGACCGCCTATGAGGAAATCCTCATACGACCTCGCATTTATCTCCGACATATCGTTCAACTGCCAATTGTACTGGAGTATGGTCGACATTGTTTCTCCGAGTGTCTGCTCGTCTCGGTCTCGCGCCACGCACATTGGCTCCTTGGTCTGAGTGCGGTACACGCCAAGCACGTTGCGCACAAGCCTGCGGATAAGGTTGGACTTCAGCGGTGTGCCGCCTTGTTGTATGATATACTCCTCCTCGGTCATCGCCTTGCCGTCCACTACCACCTTGTCGCCCCATTGGTTGCCGTAAGTGTAATCTTTGTTGCGCTTCCGGTCTTTGCGGAACTTGCTCATAGCATCCCAATAGTTCTTCGCAAGGAAAAGGATGTCTGTCGCTTTGCGGTCATCGTTGAACTTGTTGTCAAACTTGACCGTGTCCATCTCGGCTCGCTCTCTTTGAGTAAGCCGAGACAACGGTACCATTCTATTCTTGTTAACCTTTATCATATCCTCAAAGTTATAGAACACAATCAGTTAAGCGTAGTTATTTTTTAATTTCTCTCATCTCGTCAATCAATTGTCTCTGTAGTTCCGCAATCTCTTTTTGCAACTCTTTTTCTTCTGCCTTGTCATAATCAGGAGACATCCTTAGTTCCTTGAGTTCATCGTTCAAGCCTTTAAGTTCCTTCTCATAATCCTTGAACAATTCCAACCTTTCATAATCTTTGCTGTCCTCCAATTGAAGCAGAGCCTTTTCGTATTTTTCGTTCCCGGCATCAGCTTCTTTTTCAAAGCCTTTCAACTGTTGTTTGACGACATCCATTTCATCTTTCAACTTAAAGTATTGTTCGTTCAAAGCCTTGTACTCCGTCCTCTCGTCAGCGTTCTTAACGAATCTGTTGGCAATAGGTATATACCGCCAATCAAATTCACGGTCGCCCACAATCATCTCTGTTGTTTTGACAAGCTCGTCTGGGAAACTGAACGCTCCTCCGAGCATACCTTTGAGGACATATTCCATTTTCGCAGGGTTGATGTCTATAAAGCCTTTCTTGTACTTGTTGCCTCCTGTCGCATCGTTCAACGCTCTCGATATCTCTACAAGATGTCCATTGGTTGTCTTATACACTTTAGTGTTCTCTGGCATATTCTTGTTGAAATCATTGTCCTTATAAATCGGCAGACCTGTCCATGCGGTGTTGGTTTCTGCCTCCACTATCGGTTTTACGGCACTCGGAATCAATGCGTGCAGTCCTCCGCCTCCTTCTGCAAAGTCAATAGGGAACAACTGCGATACTTGTGAAACCGCTTCTTTGGCGATGTCTTTTGTCGTTCCGCCCTCTTTTCCGGCAAGTGCGCTGCTCGCCAATTCTCCAAGTCCATAGAATGACCGATACTCAACGGGAAGGGGAATCGTGACAAACAAATCTCCAATCTTATAGCAGACGTTGCTTCTGCGGATATACTTGGGAAGATTGAAGTAATTGTTTTCATCGTCATCGTCTCCATTCCCTAAATACGACATCAATGCTCCAAAACCAAACAGCAAAGCCGCTAATGTCAACGCTTTGCCAGGATGCCTTCCTATCTGTCTCGAGAAGTTGGTGAGTCCTTGAAGACCTGCGTTCCAAAAGATATACAAGCCTCTTCCGGCTCCCGACACAAAGGCGGCGGCGTTTCCTGCCTTGGTCTGTCCTTCCGCTCCCATAAATTTAGAGCCGCTCCCCTTTCTGTTGAAATTGACGGAAATCTCTTTTGCGTCATACACTGATCGTCCGACACTGCGTCCGCTCTTTCGTGACGTGACATATGCCGCAAACCTCGCACTGTTCTCTACAGTCCTGTTGGCGAAATCAACGGCATCGCTCAAACCGCCCCAAATTTGTGCAGCGGATATTCTCCCATCCCGCTTGATTGCTTTCGCTATCTCCGACTTCCTCTTCTCTATCTGCTTTAGGTTGACGAAGCCAGTTTCTCCGCCATTCTGCATAAACTCCAAAAACAGTCTATGCGTTTCATTGGATGTGTCAAGGCTGCCTTTGTTGTAACGTGCATATAGGTTCGCCATTTCCGCTGGATTGTATTTGGCGAAATTGAGATTAAAGGAACCACCATACTTAGCCCCCTCCTTGACGTACACCATTGTATTTGAGTACAAGGCATCTCGCACATAGTTTGAGCCAATGAAGTCGGGGTTCAACGTGGTATATAAGGAGGACAATTGTCTGTTCAACGCCTCGGCTCCCTCGAAGACTTTACCGACTGCACCCGTAAGGTCTGTGTCCGGATTCGTCAAGCCATTCGCCGCCTGTGCCGCTCTTGGGCTGCCGTTGACGGTGATGATGTAGGACTTGCCATTTTGCTTCACAAGCACTTGGTGTTCGTTCAACTGCCCTTTCTCTACCACCTTATATGGGATGTCAGGTGCTTCGTTGCTTCTTTGCACCAAGTCCGGGTGTTTCTCTGCCATCTGTTTCATTTTATCCTCGAATACCTCCATCTTCTTCGCCACCACGGATGCGCTGTCGTTGGCACCGATATTGTCGGGGAACACCGGCTTCCACTCATCTGCAACCGAGTCATATTGCAACCAGACATCGCTGACACTCGCAAGGTCGCTCGGATGGTTGCGCACAAAGTTCAACAT
>ENA-UEQW01000207-UEQW01000207.1-human-gut-metagenome-genome-assembly--contig:-NODE-207-length-58485-cov-34.386591_pt1 | contig 58485 bp, 45 predicted proteins | sample MGYA00242947_ERZ507947 | MGnify/ENA primary metagenome ERZ507947 (study PRJEB26167, sample SAMN06115421) | human gut metagenome | host: Homo sapiens | place: China:Guizhou | collected 2015-03-17... | reverse complement strand
AATATTCCGACAACTGTTCCCGCCAGTAGTCACGACTACGCCTTTCTCGTTCCATTTGCGCCTCCCGGTTTCAAGTTACGGAGGCAAGGTAATCTCACTTCGGGAGGATTTCTAGATGGGGCTCACTGGGCATACACGAAACTTGCAATATAACCCCCCTTCAAATTACGTCAAATCACAACGAACAAAGCGAGACAGTTCCGCAACCTGTGAATATAACCCCCCTTCAAATTACGTCAAATCACAACTTGTCCGGGCTGTAACACCTCAGCCCCAATTTTCATAGAATCTTCGGATTTCATAACATCAGACTCAAGAGGAAGTTTTTTCTTCGGGCTTGCAATCAACAAGCGACGGGATATAGTATTCAAAGAGTTCTTATACCATTTTTTGTACAATCAGTCCAAGTTGGAGAAATAAGGACATATACAACGCTATGCGGGGAACAATTCTTTATGACCCTGTTGCCCGACGACTACTGGCTCGAGGTCATCCCGGAGAAGCGGTGATTTTTCGGCAGTAAAAAGCTTTTTCCCGCGCCCTGTTGCTCTCATGGGCCTCGGCGCGGCTTGTATTTCCCACAGCAGCTTGACCTTCTCACGGGCCCAAGCGCGGTCAGTAATTCCACTGTCCCCCGGCCTTCTCGCGGGTCCAAACGCGGTAAGCGCCGTGAGCGGAATTTCCACAGCGCCCCGGCCTTCTCGCGGGCACAAGAGCGGCCAGCGCCGCGGTCGGCATTTCCCCCGCCCCCTGGCCTTCTTACGGGCCCAAGCGCGGTCAGTAATTCCACTGTCCCCCGGCCTTCTCGCGGACCCAAGCGCGGTCAGTAATTCCACTGTCCCCCGGCCTTCTCACGGGCCCAAGCGCGGTCAGCGCCGCGAGCGCATGTGAGAGAACTGCTTTGCGAAACGCAAAGCAGCAAGGAGCAATTGCGACGCAGTCGAACGGAGTCGAGCGCAGCCCCTCCGGCGATTGAGGAGTTGGCGGGCGAAGCCCGACAAGTAAGGCCCGCGAGGGCCGCGTGCGGATCAGTATCAACCGACTTGGGTCTTCTCACGGGCGGGGAGGTCTGGAGGGAGACCGGCCCTCCAGCTCCCTCGAGCATCAAACCCGCGCGGAAGTTTAGCATATCGCCTCCGCCCCGACTGCGAACCGCAGAAGCCGGAAATTCTCGCCTCGGTACCGTCTTCACCCAACCGAAGAGGTCTGGAGGGCGACCGGCCCTCCAGCTCCCTCGAGCATCAAATTCTCGCGGAAGTTCAGCATATCGCCTGCCTCGCGACTACGCACCGCAGAAGCCGGAAAATCCCGCTACGGTATCGCTTTCGCCCATCCCTGCATTTTGTTCTTTGGTATCAATGGCGAAGGGAATTAATGGTGTCCACAACCTTCTGCGGGTTGGAAATTCCAATCATGCTGATCTCTGTTCCAGCTGTTGCCGCACTTCCAATCAAAATATTTCCCACTCCAATGAGCCGTTGCCATACCCCCTGCACCAGATTCACTGCGCGCATATCTTTGATCCAGATTTCGTTTTGCAGTTTTCCAATCCAGCCGCGGCGGACAATGAGCCGCGCTGTGGTAATTCGGTAAGTTGTATAATGTATTTCTATCCAGACATACAGAAGGATCAAGATACCGATTATGAAAGGCAGGGTGATAATTCCTAAAATAATTGCCCATAGATAGTTCATTGCGCCGGGATGACAGACCATAACCTCTTTTTCCGAAGCAAAATCGGTCGAGGAAGTTTGGTTTTCCAGTCGTATTGTCGTCATTTCCGGAGCTTTCAGTACGGCACCGCAATGGGGACAACAGTTTGCCCGTCGGGAAATTGGTACAAAACAATCCGGACATGGAATCAAGTTTGGATTGTTTACTTCAATTTCATTTCCGCAATCCGGACATTTCAAGGTCTGGCCTATATATTGAGGATCCACGTCATAGTGACCACCACAGTGAGGACATTCGATCTTCATGCTTTCCCCCTCCCTCAAAAAACAATTTGTTTTTAAGATTCTTGCAATCTCACGTGCCGGAAAAGATCAGAATTTGCCGATGCCTGATTCTGTACCTCCATTTCTGTCCATTTTGCGGACAAATATTATTTCATATATTATTGTTTTTTATTAATAGTTTTTCGAATTTAATATAAGAGCTAATAAAAAAATTGCAAGGGAATCTTGATTTGGCTTACAGAAGTCTGAACAAAAGCGGCAGGTCATGCTGGAACATGGTCAAGGCAGTTCCGCCGCCATGAGGAACTCCTCCGCCGTTTCGCGGACCGGATGAAATCCTGCCCGGCGATAGAGATGGACCGCCCGGTTCGCCTTCTGTACCGAGAGGGATACCCGGGGATACCCCGCCTGTTTCAGCAGCAGAAGCATTGCCTGCAGCAAAGCGCTCCCGATTCCATTGCCGCGGAACGGTTCGCGGACCGCGAGGGCGAGCGATGGAGTGTCATCGTCGAGGTGTCCGTAATCGTGCATGAGCCGGCACCAGACCATGCCGACAACTTCGGAGCCGCTTTCCGCAACCAGCCCCAGATCGCCCGCCCGGGAGCCGAAATCCGCAAAGTAGATCTGCAATTCAGGGCGGTTCACCACGCTTCTCGGCGGCGGCGCCACACCTTCCGGGACGAAGATCGCTTCGTACAGAAACTCCTTTAACAGCGGGAAATCACCGGGAACGATATTACGAATCTGAAACGCCATCTTCCCTCCCGGCCGCAGACGCGGTCACTCCGTTTCGAAAGTTCCGCGGCGATTCCCCGTGGTACCGTTTGAATTCCGAGGAGAAGATCAGCGCACTTTCATATCCGACTTGCGCGGCAACCTCTTTGATCGAGAGTTCCGGCCTCTGCAGCAGGATGGTGGCGGCCAGACGCATGCGCATCCCGCGCAGCATCCGATGCGGCGGCTCGCCGAAGTATTTCCGGAATTCCCGCACCAGATGGATCTTCGTGCACTGCGCATCATGGCTCAGCTCCGCCAGGGTCAGAGGACGGTGGAGATTGTGGCGGATCTTCTCCCGCAGTTTCAAAAAACGCTCGGGAATCTCCCGCACCGGATAGGGCGACTGCAGAAACTGCAGCAGCCGCCAGGTTGCCACGCCGTTTTCCCGCAGCGCCTGTTCCGTCTGCTGTTCGTAGAGCAGTCGGAACTCCTCCAGAAGCAACTCGAACTCCTTCCGGTCGATCTCCGGCAGAATCCGGCAGCGGTCAAAGCCGTTCGCCCGCTGCCAGGCGGGAAGAAGCGCTCCGCCCAGTGTCAGCGATACTTTGCGGCAGAATCCCTCCGGCCCGGGACTCAGCGTCGCCTCGCAGACCGGAGGAATCCACAGCAGACTCCCGGCATGGACAATCCGCGGTGTTTCCCATTCGCGCGTCTCCACCCGCAGCGCCCCCTCGCGCACAAACTCCACCGAGGGCCAGGGGACGTTCCGCCGATGGAACCGCGCCCGTTTGAGCCAGTGGGTTTCGAAGAAATTTTCCACGTATACCATCTCCCGTATTTCCGGCGGCAGATAGAGGTAGTAGAGCCGGCTGTTCCGGCGGTGTACCGTCAGTCGCTGCTCCCCCGCCTCCTGATGGGTGACGGTCTCCGGCAGAAACTCCTCCCGGTCGGCCGTGATTGTTTTCCGCGGATACTGCATGATGTTAATTTTCCATATATATTTTAACCATTTCACGATATAATATAATCGGTGCCGTATTGACATGCAACGACTTTTGGCATAAAATATAAATAGAATTCATTCATCAAACGGAGATTTCCATGATTAGAAAACTTCTTTTTATCTGCGCGATGACGCTTCTGTCTCTGCCGGGATTCGCCGCGGACGAAAATTCGCTGCGCGACGCGCCGCCGCCCAACGGCCTGTCGCTGGAGGAAAACTGGAGCATGGCCGACGCCTGGCGCCGGACCACTTCGACCCGGGAGATCGTCTCTTTGAACGGACTGTGGCAGTTCTACCCGGTCCTGACCGCAGAGACGGCCCGCAGGATGCCTGCGGAACATTCCGGGTGGGGATTCTTCAAGGTCCCGGGCATCTGGCCCGGCATGGGCAAAAAAAAGAACCAGCCGGGCGACAGCACGATGGTTTACGGACTGGATGCGAAACGGTTCCCGGGAGGAAATCCCGCGGCGCTGGTTTCGGCGTGGTACCGGCGTACCATCACCATCCCCGACGGCTGGAGAAATCGGAGAGTTCTGCTGGAAATCACCATGCTCCAGACCGCCGGACGCATCTTCGTCGACGGGAAACCCGCGGGCGACCTCTACTTCCCCGGCGGGAAAATCGACCTCACCCGCTTCGTCACCCCCGGCAGGAGCCATGAGCTGGCGATTCTGGTTTCCGCCGTGGCCTCCGGCAGCGGCGACAGCGTCTTCATGGCGCCGGACCGGCAGCACAAGGCGGCGAAGACCATCAGCAACCGGGGCATCACCGGCGACGTCTATCTGCATGCGGAGCCGCTCCATGCGGCCATCACCGACGTGCACATCCTCACCAGTTTCCGCCGGAAAGAGATCACCTTCGACACCGGCCTCTCCGGGAGCGGCGGCGACTACACCCTCGAAGCGGAGATTCTCTGGAATGACGAGGTGGTCAAGCAGGTGAAGTCAAAACGCTTCCGGATGCCATCCGGTGAGGAGCCGTTCCGCATCCAATTCTCGACCGACTGGCTCGCCGAACACCTCTGGGACACCGATACGCCGGAGAACCTCTACACCGCCAATCTCCGCCTGAAAGCGGCGGACGGTGCCACGCTGGATGCGTTTCTGCCGCAACAGTTCGGCTTCCGGGAGTTCTGGATCGACGGCAGAAACTTCATGCTGAACGGGTCGGTGATCCATCTGCGCAGCCTGTGCAGCTCCGCCATGCGGGACGGCGCCGACCACTCCAGCGCCGCCGCCACACGCCGCTACGCCGAACGGGCGAAACAGAACGGGTTCAACCACCTGATCGCCTACAACTACTTCTTCACGCCCGGCATGGTCGGCTATCAGGATGATTTCTACCTCCAGAGCTCCCGCGCCGGCGTGCTCACTTCGCTGACGCTGCCGCACATCAAGGATTTCGAATGGGATCTGAAGAAAAACGAACAGCGCTACCGGAAGATGGCGGAATTTCTGATCCGGCGGTTCCAGAACGTTCCCGGCGTGGTTCTGTACGCGGTCAACCACAACGCAACCGGCTACTACGGCGACCAGAATCCGCAGAAGATCGACGGCGTCTACGCCCCGGATCCATTCATGAAGAAGGCCAACGCCGTCGATTACAAAAACCGGCGCCAGGCGCTGCTCTCGGCGAAGCTCATCCAACAGCTGGATCCCTCCCGGCCGGTCTACCACCATGAATCGGGCAATCTCGGCGACATCTTCTCCATCAACTGCTACCTCAACTGGGTTCCGGCACAGGAGCGGAGCGACTGGTTCGAGCACTGGGAGCGGTCCGGCGTCAAGCCGCTCATGCTGGTGGAGTGGGGCAATCCGCACATCGCCTCGTGGTCGAGCTACCGCGGGCCCGACTTCATCTGGCGCGTCCGGAGCGTGCAGTGCATGTGGTTCAACGAGTACAACGCGGCGATTCTGGGCGAAAAGGCGTACAGCAGCTCCCGGCTCAAGGAGATCCGCTACAGACGGCAGAGCCGCCTCTGCGCCGGAAACCGGCCGGTTCAGTACGGCGAGATCGGCGGATTTTCCGCCAACGAGGACGGCGACGAGGTGATCGCCGCGATGATCGGGAAGAACTACCGGGATATGCGCGCCCGTGGCGTCTCCGCCATCCTCCCCTGGGATCAGGGCAAATTCTGGCGCTGCCGGAACGAGGTTGACGAACAGCTTCATCCGGACCGTTTCCGGAATCTGAAACAGCCGGGAATCGTGCCGGACCGCACCCGGCGCGGCGGCGGTTATCCGGCCGACGGATACGGCAGTTACACTGTCAGCCGGGTCGGCGAAGCGGGGCTGCCGAACCTGCGGGAGCTGATCGCCTGGATCGGTGGCAAACCCGGTGACGTGACCGAACAATCCCACACCTTCCGCCCCGGTGAAACCGTCGAAAAGACGATTGTGATCCTGAACGATTCCCGGCGGGTGCGGAATGCGGAGGTCCGCTGGCGCGTTCCGGCGCTCGGCCTGGAGGAGCGGAGCGAACTCTCTCTGCCGCCCGGCACCCGGCGCGACCTCCCGGTGACCTTCCCGATTTCGGAGAGCTGCCGGGAGCGGTCGCTCCCCATCGAGGCGACGGTCCGTTTCGACAACGGGGAGGAGCGGAGCGACCGCTTCCAGATCGATCTGGTCGCCTCCGCCCCTTTGCTCCGGCTGCAGTCGCGGGTCGGGTTGTACGATCCGCAGAAGCGGAGTGAAGCGGCGCTCCGGCGTCTGGGCGTGCCCTTCCGGACCGTGAAGAGCGATGCCGATCTGGATGAGATCGATCTGCTGGTCGTCGGCCGTCAGGCACTGCCCGGCTGTCCGCTGCCGCTGGCGGAGAAGATGCGGCGGGGCGGACGGCTGCTGGTGCTGGAACAGGACTCCGCCGGACTCGCCGAATTCGGATTCCGCAGCAACGAGTACGGAATCCGCACCGTCTTCCCGCTGGTTGCCGATTTCACGGCGAAGTTGGTCCGCGACTGGCGGGGGGCCTCCACGCTGACGCCGCCGGAACTTGCCCTGCCCGGATGGGAGCGGCAGGACCCGGTCTGGAACTGGCAGGGATTTTCCAATACCCGGGCGTGGCGGGCGGGCAACCGGGGCAACGTCTGCAGTGTTCCGCTGGAGAAGCCGGTCATCGGCGATTTCCTGCCGCTGATGCAGTGCGGCTTCGACCTGCAGTACACCCCCGCGGTCGAATGGAGAAGCGGAAACGGCATCGCCATCTTCTCCCAGTTCGATCTTTCCGGCCGGACGCAGAGTGAGCTGGAGGCGGACGAGCTCTTGCGCCGGCTGCTCTGCCGGCTGGATTCCGCCCGGATACAGCCCGCCCGGCCGACCTGGTTCAGCGGCGGGAAGAGGGCGGCGCAGCTGCTGGAGGATCTGGGCGTCGCGTTTCAGTCCTGCGCGGCGGTTCCGGAATCCGGCGTGCTGGTCGTCTCCTCCGGCACCGGACTGGGCGACCTGACCGGCGCGGTGCAGCGGGGGCTGAACGTCTTCGCCCTCGCGCTGTCGCAGGAGGAGCTGAACCGTCTCTTCCCCGGCAGGTTCGAGACAAGAGTTGAAAAGCGATTCTCCGACTTCGTCGGGGATCTCGGGGCGGTTCCGGAGTTCCGCGGAATCTCCAACGCCGATCTGCACTGCCGGATGGAGCTGGAGTTCGCCGGATTCACCGGCCGTTCCAACGGCGGAACGGCCCTGCAGGCCCTCCGGCTCGGCAAAGGGAGCGTGGTGGTGCTCCAGGTGGCGCCGTGGATGATGAACGAAACCGATTTTCAATACCGGACCAGCCGCCGCAGAAACCATTATCTCATTTCGCGGCTGCTTCGCAATCTCGGCGCCGCGGACCGGTTCGACGCCTGGAGAAGGCTTGACCGGGAGCACCGCCGCCAGCTCGAACGGGAACGCGGCGTGGCGTTCTCCGACCGCTGGAAAAGTTCCGAAACCGCCTCCGGCGAAAAGCGGGTCGAAGAGCACAGCAACACCTTCGATGTCGCGCCGGAAGTTCTCCGCCGGAGCAGCGATGCGCTCCTCTCGGTCTCCTCGCCTTCGCGTTCCCTCGCGGTGGAGGTCAACGGCCGGAAGATTCCGGAACGCACGATCAACATTGCCGGAAGCAAACGGGGGCTCTCCCGCCGGTTCGTCGTGCCGGCCGCCCTGCTCCATCCGGAGAAGAATGTGGTGAAGATTTCGCAGGAGAAGCGGAAATATCCCGGGGATCTGCCGTCGACGGTGACCCTCTCGATGGTCCCGGAGGAGCGTTTCTATCCGGACATCCCGATCGCTTCGGACGATCCATACCGCTATTACCGCTGGTAGAACAGGAAAGAACCAATTTCCCATACGAAGATGCCATTTAACAGGAAAGGTTGAATCATGATCCGCACACCTCTGGAGACGCGGTTCCGCCGCGCGTTTACCCTGATCGAACTCCTGATCTGCATCGCGATTATCGCGATTCTGGCCAGTCTGCTGCTGCCGGCGCTGAACAAGGCGAGACAGCGGGGTAAGACCGCCGCCTGCAACAACAACTTAAAGACGATGAATCAGCTGATTCTGCTCTATGCGTCGGATTACCGGGAGAGCATCCCCGCAAGCGGAGTGGGGGTGGAGAACTATGCGGGTGCCCTGATGAAAGGCGGTTTCCTGCGCACCGGCAACCGGCATGTCGCCCTCTGTCCGGAAAGCGATCTCGCGACCGCCGAAAATCTGGCGAGCACCTACTTCATCCGGAACAACTGCTACGGATTGAACTACCTCGGCAGCTGGCGGAACGGCGACCTGAGCGGTTCAATCAAGATGACGGCCCCGGGGATGACCACCAACGACACGCTTCTGAATTTCAAGCAGCTGCGCTCCCCCAGCCGTTTTGTTCTGCTGATCGACAGCAAACGGAAAGGGGTGATGAACAACGGCCCCAAGGCGGTCTTTTTCGGCGGCGACGTCGGCACCTGGGGGGCCAATCCCTGGATCATCCACAACAAGAACTCCGTGTCGACCGCATATGGGGACGGGCATGTGAAAATGGCCTCCCGGACCCAGTTGAAGGAACAGACCAACAAGAGCGTCAAATTCGCGCTTTTCGGCGTCGACCCGCTGTGAGCGGAGAACCTCTCGAAAATCATAACCTTTCTGCTGAGAAAATTCACTTCATGAAACCGATCTCTTTTCCGGCCCCGCCGGAGCTTCTCGCCTCGCTGAATGCCGCAGAAGAGCAGATCCGCGGTCTGCTCTTCTGCGAACGCACCAATCTCCTCTACGACTACCTCGGCTCGCTCGGGGAGGACCGTTTCGATTTTCTGCCGTTTCCGGAGGAGATCGAACACGATTTCCCGAATCCGCGCGGCTACGCCACCGGGATGGAGGACAGCGCGCTCAACGGAGGAATCATGATCCACGCGGCGCTTCTCCGCGCCCGGCTCTTCCCGGAAGCCGCGGAGGAGTGCCGCGCATTCGCCGCAAAACTGCTGCGCGGACTCGAGCTCTGCGCCACCGTGCACGGCCGCGAAGGCTACGTGGTCCGCAGTGTCTCCCACCGGGACGGCACAAGCTGTTACAGCTGTTCGTCGCGCGACCAGCTGACCTTCTGGGTCTGGGGGCTGTGGCGCTACTTCCGCAGCGACGTCGCCACGGAGCCGGAGCGGGAGAAGATCCGTTCCCTGGTCGTGAAGCTCGCCGCCCGCGGCGAGCGGGAGGTCGTTCCGGAAAATCAATACAGCTACCTCACCCTCGACGGCGTGCCGGACCCCCTGCTGCAGATGGATCAGGTCCTGCCGCACGAGATTCTCCGGCTGCCGATGTTCTACCTCGCGGCGTGGGCCCTCTCGGGCGACGCACACTGGCGGGCGTGTTACGACCGGAGGATCGACCGGGCGCTCCGCCGCGCCGCCGAACCCAAAGAGGATTGGAACCACTTCGAACTCTCGCAGTTTCTGTTGACGCTCGCCCTCTGCCACGAGCTCGATCCACGCCCGGAATTCTCCGCCATCGCCCGCGAAATCGGCGATGTCACCGAGGAGATGTTGTGCAGCACCTTTCTCCCGGAACTGGAGAAGTGGCGCGGCACCTGGTCGATTCCGGCGACCGCGTGGCGGAATTCGACGGCGTTGCGGCTGGTGCACCGGTCCGACGGCGGCGTCGTTTCGTATGGCAAACTCGATCTGCGCTGCGGCCAGACGCCGGGGTTTCACGATCTCTTCAATCTGGTGCGGATTCCGGGCAATCTGATGACCGGCCTGCTGCTGGCGCCCGGGCGGCCGGTGAGGGAGCCGTTGATCCGCCGTTTTCTGAAGGCGTTCTGCCGCCCGGACTACCGGAGAAGTTGTTCGTGCAGTTCGGTCAACGTCCTCTACGCCGCCCTGCTCGGGCTCGAACGGCTCGGCGGAATCCGCCGGTGAACCGCACCCCGGATCACTCCGGCCCCGCATGGGCGGCCGGTCAGATCGAGATCCCCTTGAGCTTCTGGTAGAGCGAGACCGCGTAGGAGTCGGTCATGCCCGAGACGTAGTCGAGCACGGTGAGCAGACGCCGGTAGCCGTTCCGGCACCACTCCTCGTCGGCGAGGTGCTGCTCCAGATCCGGCAGCAGCGCCGAAATCCGGCGGCTCCGGAACGAGGCGCTCTTGCCCCCGGTCCGCTCCAGCGCCATCTCGTTGGCGCAGGGCACGAAGATGTCCAGCATGCCGGAGACCAGTTCGAATCCGGCCCCGATCACCTCCGCCACCTGCCGGTGGTTGTAGATGTCGCGGGTGCTCCGGTTCTGAATCCGCTTCAGCGGCTCCTGGCAGGAGACGTAATCGAGCAGCGGCCGCGGCAGTGTCCCGGCGAGCAGTTCGTCGTGGTGTTCAAGAAAGATCGCCGAAACTTCGCGCACCAGGCGGCCGATCACCTGCGCGCGCAGAAACTCCGCCTTGCGGATCGGCGAAGCGATGGTCGCGACGTACTCCGCGGAACGCTCCGAATCGATGATCTCCAGAAAGAGCCGCTCCAGCTCCTGATAGTCGATCAGCCCGAGCCGCTGGCCGTCTTCGAAATCGACAATCCGGTAGGCGATGTCGTCCGCCGCCTCGACCAGGTAGGCGAGCGGATGGCGCTGCCACGCCCAGGGGCCGGCCGGAATCATTCCGGTGTGTTCGGCGACCTCGGCGAAAAACTCCTGCTCCTCGCGGAAGAAGTTGAACTTCTTGCCCGCCACGCCGGAGGGCTTCACCTCGACCCGCGACGCGCTCGGGTACTTCGCGAAGGCCGCCAATGTGGCGCAGGTGAGCTGCATCCCCCCTCTCTGGTCGGGCATTTCAAGGCGGGTCAGCACCCGGAACCCCTGCGCGTTGCCCTCGTATCGCTCGATGTCGGCGGCCTCGTCCTCATTCATCACATCGCGCATGGCGCAGGCGACCGGAGAGTGGGTGAACCAGTAGCGGATCGCCTCCTCGCCCGCGTGGCCGAGCGGCGGGTTGCCGATGTCGTGGGCGAGGGCGGCGGCGGCGACGGCGGCGCCGATGTCGCTCGGCTGCGCTCCGGCGGTGTCGAAGTTTTTACAGATCTCCACCCCGACCGCGGTACCGAGCGAACGGCCGACCGAACTGGTCTCCAGACTGTGGGTGAGCCGGGTGCGGACGTAGTCGGTCTTGACCAGCGGAAACACCTGGGTCTTGTCCTGCAGCCGCCGGAACGCCCCCGAAAAGACAATCCGGTCGAAATCGCGCTGAAACGGCGAACGGTCCTGCGTGATCACGCCGGGCTTCGAACTGCCGACGCGGTGCGGGGACAACAGTTGTTTCCACTCCATCAAAACGGAACTCCCATCTGAATCTTGTTTCCTCATACAATACCCGGAACCGGCCGGTTTATCAAGTGCGCCGGGTGGAAATTTCCGCTTTATCGGGCTATTTTAAGAGAACGGCCGGGGAATCCGGCCCGGAAGTGAGAACGGGCGATGAAATTTCTGGAATTCTGGAACCGCGAAGCGCACCGCTTCAAGGGAATTGTATTCGACATCGACGGCACGCTGGTGTGCGGTCCGCGGCAGCTGCCCGGCGCGGCGGAGCTGCTCGGTTCGGTCCGCGCCGCCGGAATTCCGCTCTGCTTTCTCACCAACGACGGCGACCATACGATGGAGCAGAAGTGCTCCTTCCTCTGCCGCGCCGGACTCCCCGCCCGCCCGGAGGAGTTCATCTCCTGCCTCGCGGCGCTCGACACCGCGGCCGAGGAGAACGACTGGCGCGGACGCATCTTCTTCGCCATCGGCAGTCTCGGCACCATCCGCTGTCTCCAGCTCGAACGCGACCCGGGCTGCATCGACCACTGTGCCGGGGTCATCATGGGCGAGGGGCGCTACGACTGGCGCGGCAGCTGGGAGGCGGCGGTGAACTTCTTCCGCCGCCACCCGGAGCGGCCGTTCATCGTGCCCAATCCCGACCTCTGCTGGCCGGACCCGGTCTCCGGCGGCATCTGCATCGGCGCCGGCGGGCAGGCGCGCTGCATTGAACACCTGCTCCGGGAGTTCGGCATCGAGCTCAGGATCTTCTATCTCGGCAAACCCTATCCGGCGATCTACCGCCACGCCTTCCGCGAGCTGGAACGGCGGTTCGGCATCCATCCGGAGCCGTCGGAGCTGTTGATGCTCGGCGATTCGCTCGCCAGCGACATCCGCGGCGCGAACCGGTCGGGCATGGTCTCCGCACTGGTGCTCACCGGCATCACCTCGCAGGAGCAGGCGCTCGCCGCCCGGGGGGATTTCCGGCCGCAGTACGTTTTCGATTCGATCAACTGAAGTTGAGCGGCCGCTCCGTGCCAGGTTCGTTTTCTACAAGATTATGCGCGCTTTCTCCATTTTTTTTCGCGGCGGCGGCGGTATACTAAACAGCGGAAATTTGAGCGTGACAGCAACAATTCAGGAGAAAGTGTGACCATGGATGCAATTCTGAAGTTCCTCCCGAACCGGGTTCGCCGCCTCTATCTCGGCGGCAGCGGCATCGACCGGATGCGCGGCGAAACCAATCCCGCCGACGGCTACTATCCGGAGGACTGGATCGCCTCCTGCATCGAAGGCAACACCCGCGAATTTCAGGCGCCGGGGCACGGGTTGAGCAAGGTCCGGATCGACGGGGAGGAGGTCCGCTTCCTCGACCTGCTTGAGAAATATCCCGCCGACCTGCTCGGAGAAGCCCACTTCGCCCGCTACGGCGCCAATCCCGCCGTGCTGACCAAATTTCTCGACTCGGCCTTCCGGCTGCCGGTTCAGGTCCACCCGACCGTGCCGGATGCGAAGCGCTACTTCCACGCCGACTTCGGCAAAACCGAAGCGTGGATCATCCTCGCCTGCCGCCCCGGCGCCTACGTCTACTGCGGCTTCAACGAAACGCTCGACGAGGCGGTGTTCCGCCGCGAATCCCTGGCGGGCGTCTACCAACGCGGACTGGGGATGATGCACAAGATCCCGGTCAAACCCGGCGAGGTCGTCATCGTCTGGGGCGGACTGCCGCACGCCATCGGCCCCGGTATCACGATGGTCGAAGTGATGGAGCCCTCCGACCTCACCATCAACCCCGAGGCGCGCTGCGGCGAGCGGGAGATCGCCCCGGAGAAACGGTTCGGCGGACTCGCGCCGGAAACCGCGCTCAACCTCTTCGAATACAAGCCCCGCAGTGAAGCGGAAATCCGGGCGCTCTCCCTGCCGCGCCCCGAACCGGTCGCCCCCGGCTGGAACCGGCTGATCGACCGCGAAAAGGTCCGCTTCTTCGAGGCGCAGGAGCTGCGGATCGACGGCGAACGGCAGGTGGAGTTCCCGGAGGAGTGTTTCCACATCGCGCTCTGCGTCGAAGGACGGGTGTCGCTCGACGGCGTGCCGCTTTCGGCGGGAGAAAGCGCGTTTCTCCCCTTCGTCCGGCGGCGGTGCACGCTCTCCGGCAACGGCCGGCTCGTGCTGATCCTCCCCCCTTCGACCACAAAATAAGCACATTCTGCCCGCAAGGAAACCTCATGGATTCATTCCCCGCTCCGTCGGGCCGGTTTGCCACCGGCGTCAACTTCTGGGCCTCGAAAGAGGCGATTCACATGTGGAGAAACTGGGATGCCGCATCGATCGAAGCGGATTTCGCCGCGCTGGCGAAGTACGGCGTGCAACTGCTGCGCTGTTTCCCCTTCTGGCCGGACTTTCAACCGATCCGCCAGCTCCGCTCCGCCCACAGCGACGCCGTCGGCGGGCGGTTCAAGGAGGTTCGGTTCGGCGACGACCCGCTCCCCGACACCGAGGCCGGACGGGCCGGCGTGGATGAGGTCATGCTGGAACGGTTCGAAACCTTCGCCGACCTCGCGCAGAAGTACGGCATGAAGCTGATCGTCTGCCCCTTGACCGGGCAGATGACCTTCGGACTCTTCGTGCCGCCGGCGCTGGAGGGGCTCGACCTCTACCGCGATCCCTTCGCGCTCCAGTGGGAGGTGCGCTATCTGCGCTGTTTCGTCAACCGCATGAAGCACCATCCGGCCATCGCGGCGTGGGAGTCCGGCAACGAAACCAACCTGCTCGGGAAGATCGACTCTTCCGCCGGCGCGTGGAGCTGGACGGCTCTCATCCACAGCACCATCCGCAGCTGTGACCCGACCAGGCCGGTCATCGGCGTCAGCGTCACCGGCTTCGGCGAAAGCTGTGACGAAACGTGGCGGATCGAGGATCAGGCGGAGTGGAGCGACCTGCTCTCGGTCCACCCCTACGCGCTGTGGGATTCCGCCTACGGGGGCGAGGAGTTCAACCGCATCCGCAACCTCCACCACGCGGCGTTTCTCGCCCGGCTCTCGGGCGACATCGGCGGCAGACCCTGCTTCGTCGAGGAGACCGGCACCTGGCGGCCGATCGTCGGCAGTTACGAGGTGCTCGCCGCCTCGCTCCGCTCGATTCTGTGGAACCTCTGGAGCGAGGACCGGCGCGGCCTGCTCTGGTGGTGCGCCTTCGATCAGGAGAAACAGGCGATCGCCCCCTACGACTGGAAGGAGCCGGGGCTGGAACACGGGCTCTTCGCTTCGGACCGCACGCCGCATCCGACGGCGGAGGTTCTGCGCGACTTCCGGAACTTCCTCGACGGCCTGCCCTTCGACGCACTCCCGGCCCGGGAGCCGGACGCGGTCGCCGTCGTCACCGATGAACACACCGCGCTGGGCACCTATCTGCTCGCCCGGCAGGCGGGAATTCACCTCGCCTTCCGTCACGCCCGGCAGGAGCTGCCGGAAGCGGCGTGCTACTTTCTCCCCTCCGCCGCGGGCCGGGCGGGATTTTCGGTGCGCGGCTGGGAAACACTGCTCGAACGGGTCCGCAACGGGGCGACGCTCTATCTCTCGCTTAACGACACCATCCTCTCCGGCATCGACGACGTCTTCGGCGCGGGAGTCCGCGACCGCCGGGTGGCGGACGACCGGCCGGAGTTCCGCTTCGACGCCGGGTTCTCGTTCACCCTGCCCCGGCGCATCCGCTACCGGATGAATTCGTACGGTGCGGAGATTCTCGGGCGCGAGGCGGACGGCAACCCCGCCTTCTTCCGCCACCGGTTCGGCAAAGGGGTGGTCTATCTTCTCAACTTCCCGCTCGAAGCGGCGGCGGCGAACACCATCGGCGGATTCGAAACCGATGCGTGGAAGCTCTACCGGGAGATCCTTCATCCCCGGCGGCTGGCGGAGTCGCCGTCACCGTTCCTTCAGCTCACCGAACACCATTTCGCCGACGGGCGCACCGCGCTCATCGCGGTCAACAACCAGCCGGAACCGTTCAAGGGCGCGCTGGTTCTGCCCGCGGGGCGGCGGTTGCTGGACCAGCGCTCCGACAGTAACGCGACGTGGCGCGCCGGTACGCTGGAGATGCCGCCGAATTCGGGATTGCTTCTGCTGCTCGGCTAAGGCGTTCTACTTCCGGAAGCGGAACGCCGCGGCGAGCTCCTCTTCGTCGAAAAGGTTGTATTCGTCGTAATCGGTCGCGTAGAGATAGAGCGAGGCGATGTAGACCTTTTCGGCGACACTCACCAGATAACAGAAGGCGAAAAGACAGAGGAAGAGCAATATTCCGACGCTCGTCCCGGCGATCACCGGAACGGCGCCGCCGCCGGCCGCGCCGACTAGAGCCCCCACCCCGAAGACCACGAGGAAAAAGAGGAACACGCCGACCCCGGTAATGACGTGCAATCCGGCAAAGCCGATGAGGGTCTCCCCCCAGGTGCGGCGGATGATCGACGCGGAGCGCTTCAATGCCGTGAAGGGGTTGGTGAGCTCCGCGTCGCAGACGAGCGCCGGGATGGCGAAGACCGACGCGACCGCCCAGACCACCCCGATGAGTTTGAGCACGATGCGGCCGACCAGCCCGGCGCGCCGCTCCAGCACGCTCAGCACGATGCCGACCGTCGAAGCGAGCAATGACCAGAGAAAGATCGCCTTCAGCCGGTAGAGGGCGTAGCCGAAACCGCGGGAAACCGAGACGTTCTCTCCGCTGAGCCCCCGGATGATCTCGCTGAAGAAGGCGGTGTTGCAGAAGTTCACCACCGTCATGCAGAAGAGATAGACCAGTGCGAAGATCGCAAAAGCGACCGCGTTCAGCGCCGGATTCCCCTCCTCCGTGCCGGAGTCGGCGAAGGCGGCCTGCACCCCTTCCGGCGAACCGTTGGCGGCGAAACAGATCACGCCGGCAATGCCGGCGATGATGAAGACGAGCAACAGCAGCATCGCGCAGGCGGAGAGGAGGGGAAAGATCAGCAGTTTCTTCTCTTTCCCGATCAGAGTGAGAGATTTGCAGAAGATCTGCCAGCTTCGGGTCAACTTTCTCATGAATCCCTCCTGTTCTCCGGGGATTCCGGAGGGGGCGGAACCTCCCTCCGGCAGATCCCGGTCGCGAAAACCGCTGTTTTTCCGTTACTCCTTGTCGTCGCAGTCGCAGTCACACTCGCAGTCGCAGTCACAGCCGCAACCGCACTCGTCATCCTCCTCGTCGGAGCAGACGAAGTGATCCTGAATGCGGGCGAGGACCCCCTCCGGCGTGAATCCGAACTCCTCGGCGAGCTTCTTGTAGGGAGCCGACGCGCCGAAGTGGTCGAGACCGATGGCGAGACCGTCGCGGCCGATGAAGCGCTGCCAGCCGTAGGTGGTTCCGGCTTCGATCGAGACGTAGCAGGGGCACCAGCTCGGGAGGATCTCCTCCTGATAGGCCTCATCCTGCTGCAGGAAGAGCTCCTGCGACGGCATCGAGACCACCCGGACGCCGACCCCTTTCTCCCGCAGGAGTTTCGCGGAGCCGAGCGCGAGGTTCACTTCGGAGCCGGTCGCGACCAGGACGATGTCGAACTCCTCGTCGTCGCTGACCACGAACGCGCCGCGGGCGACGTCGACCTTCGCCGCGGTTTCGGCGTCGTAGGGAGCGAGATCCTGCCGGGTGAGCAGCAGCGCGACCGGTCCCTTCGCCTGAAGCGCGACCGCCCACGCCTGCGCCACTTCGTGCGCTTCGGCCGGCCGGATCACCGTCAGGTTCGGAATGGTGCGGAGCATCGCGATCTGTTCGATCGGCTCGTGGGTCGGGCCGTCTTCGCCGACGTAGAAGGAGTCGTGGGTGAAGACGTAGATCTCATGCAGATTCTGCAGTGCGGCGAGGCGGATCGCCGGCTTCATGTAGTCCGAGAAGACGAAGAAGGTCGAGGTGTAGGGAATCGCGGTGCCGAAGAGCGCCATACCGTTCCCGGCCAGCCCCATCGCCAGCTCGCGGATGCCGAAGTGGATGTTCCGCCCGGCGCGGTTGTCGGCGGAGAAGTCGCCGCCGTCCTTGATGTTGGTCTTGGTCGAGGGCGCGAGGTCGGCGGCCCCTCCGAAGAGCGACGGAACCAGCGCCGCCGCCCGCTGCAGAACCGCCCCGGAGGAGGCGCGGCTGGCGACCGGCTTGTCGACCGGAGCGACCTTGAGCAGCTCTTCGGCGATATTTTCCGGCACGGTGCGGTTGACGTAGCTCATGATCAGCGCGGCACGCTCCGGATCGGCTTCGAGGAACTTCTGGTATTTCGCCTCCCATTCGGCGGCCTCCTTCTCCAGCTCCGCGACGCGGGCGTCGCAGAAGGCGCGCACCTCGTCGCTCACCGTGAAGGGTTCGGCGGGCATGCCGAGGTTCCGGCGGAGCGCCTCGACCTCCTCCTCGCCGAGCGGTTCGCCGTGAGCGCTGGATTTGCCCTGCTTGTTGGGCGCGCCGTAGCCGATGCTGGTCTTGCCGATCACCAGCGTCGGACGGCCGTCGGAGCGGAGCGCCTCGGCCAGCGCGGCGTCGCATTTGGCGATGCTGTTGGCGTTGTCCAGCCGGATGACCCGCCAGTTGTAGGCGGCGAACCGGGCGGCGACATCTTCGGAGAAGGCGAGATTGGTTCCGCCTTCGATGGTGATGCTGTTGTCGTCGTAGAAGACCACCAGTTCATCGAGGGCGAGGTGGCCGGCGAGCGAGGCGGCTTCCGAGGTGCACCCCTCCATCATGCAGCCGTCGCCGGCGATGATGAAGATGCGGTTGTTCATCAGCCCGGACTCCTCCAGCCCGGTCTTGGCGGCGAAGTAGCGCTTGGCGATCGCCATGCCGACGCCGGAGGCGAATCCGCTGCCGAGCGGACCGGTGGTGATGTCGACGCCGGCGGTGTGGCCGTACTCCGGATGGCCCGGGGTGCGGCTGTTCCACTGGCGGAAGTTGCGGATCTCCTCCATCGAAAGCCCGTAGCCGAAGAGGTGGAGCAGGCTGTACTCCAGCATCGAACCGTGTCCGGCGGAAAGGATGAAGCGGTCGCGACCGAGCCAGTTGGGATTCTTCGGGTTGTGACGCATGTACTTGTACCACAGCGTGAACGCGAAATCCGCGCAGCCCAGCGGCATGCCCGGATGGCCCGACTTCGCTTTCTGAATCGCTTCCGCGGAAAGCATCCGGATCGTATTGGCCGACTGCAACGCTTTTTCGAGATCGAACATCATTCCCTGAAATCCTTTCTTTTTTCCTGCCGGAACTGGCAATTTTCCCGTTTTCGCGCTATTTTTACTATAATACCTATAAACTAACACGGCAATCCCGCAAAAACAAGTGCGTTCATGAAAATATGACAGAGCGTTTCATCACTTCGACACTGAACAAACGCGATACGGCAAAGGAGCAGAGCCTGCGGCCGCCGAAATTCGCCGACTTCCCCGGCCAGCCCCGCGTAAAAGAGCAGCTGGAGCTCTTCGTCAAGGCCGCCCGGGCGCGCAACGAGGCGCTCGACCACATCCTGCTCTGCGGTCCGCCGGGGCTCGGCAAGACCACCCTCGCCTACATCATCGCCAACGAACGGGGCACCAACCTCAAGAGTTCGAGCGGCCCGGCCATCGAGAAACCCGGCGACCTCGCCGGACTCCTGACTGCGCTCGAACCCGGCGACGTCCTCTTCATCGACGAGATCCACCGGCTCAATTCGACGGTCGAAGAGTACCTCTACAGCGCGATGGAGGACTTCTTCATCGACATCATGCTCGAACAGGGCGCCGGCGCCCGCTCCATCCGGCTGACGGTGCCGCACTTCACGCTGATCGGCGCCACCACCCGGCAGGGGATGATCTCCGCGCCGCTGCGGTCGCGCTTCGGGCTGACCATGCGGCTCGACTATTACGATCCGGAAAGTCTCGCGCAGATCCTCCGCCGTTCCGCCGGAATCCTCGGCATCGAGATCGACGACGAAGGCGCCATGGAGATCGCCGGGCGCTGTCGCGGCACCCCGCGCATCGCCAACAACCTGCTCCGCCGCGCCCGGGACTACGCGCAGGTGCGTGCCGACTCGGTGGTGACCGGCAAGGTGGCGGCGGAGGCGCTCGAGATGCTCCAGATCGACAACGACGGGCTCGACGAGATGGACCTGCGGATTCTCGAAGTGATCATCTCCAACTTCCACGGCGGCCCGGTCGGACTCAAGAACATCGCGGTCTCGGTGGGCGAGGAGGAGGATTCGATCGAAGATGTCTACGAGCCCTTCCTGATCCAGAAAGGGTTTCTGGTGCGTACGCCGAAGGGGCGCGTGGCCACCCCGAAAGCGTGGAACAAGCTGGGCCTTTCGCCGCTCCGGGGCGGCCGGGGCGACGACCAGCCGGAACTTTTTTGAACAACATACCAGACGGAGGATAACATGCCGGCAAAATGGGTTCAGTCACTGTTGAAGCTTCAGGCGAACGATCTGCGGATCCGCGACCTGGAACAGCGCATGAAGCTGCTCCCCTCCGAGATGAATGCGCTCAAGGCGAAGCGCGACCAGCTGGTCGCCTCGACCGCCGCGGCGGCGGAGGCGGCGCACAAGGTCGAACGCGAAATCAAATCCGCCGAATCGGAGATCGCCCGCCTGACCGATGAGAGCCGCAAACTTCAGCAGCAGTCGGCGATGGTCAAGAAGAACACCGAATACCAGGCGATGCTCAACACCGTCGCCCTCAACAAGAACAAGATCGGCAAACTCGAAGGGGACGTGATCGAACTGCTCGACAAATTCGAGGAGGCGAAGGCGCAGTACCGGAAGATCAAAGCCGCCAACGACGCGGCGGTCAAGAGCGCCCGCGCCGAGTTCGAGGAGCTGATCGCCTTCGCCGGCGAGATCAAGCAGGAGATCGCCAGACTCCAGGAGGCGCGCCCCGCGCTGATCCACGGCGTCGACAGCGAAACCCTCAGCCGCTACAACACCCTGCTCAAGGGGCGCAACGGCGGAATTCCGCTGGTGAAGATCGAAAACGGCATCTGCGGCAACTGCCACCTCCGGATTACGCCGCAGGCGATGAACGGCATTCAGAAAGGGGTTGTCACCTACTGCGACAACTGCCAGCACATCATCTACGACGAGGAGGTTTCCGAATAGTCCATGGAGAAGGCGCCGGAACACGAGCCCCGCGACATGCGCGAACTCATCTACCGCGGCGTGGAGTCCGAGGAGCTGGACTACAAGGCGGCAATGAGCTGGACCGCCATGAGCCGGGCGGCGCGGGCGAAGATCGTCCGCCACTGCCTCGCATTGGCCAACACCAAGGGCGGCTACATCGTCATCGGCGTCGGCGAGGACGCCTCCGGCCATCCCTCGGTCTATCAGGGGCTGACGCCGGAGGAGACCCACTCCTTCGACCCCTCGACGGTGGGGCCGTTCATCAACCGCTACGTCGAGCCGCCGATCGATCTCACCGTCGAGCGGCCGCTGGTGGATGGCAGGCGGTACGCGGTGCTGGTGGTCCGCCCCTTCCGGAACCTTCCCCACGTCTGCACCGCCAGCATCGAGAACGAACTGCAGACCGGCATGTTCTACATCCGCACCAGCGACGCTTCGAGCCGCCCCGCCTTCCGCGCGGTCGAGATGCATGCGCTGATCCAGCGGGCGCTGCGCAACCAGCGCGAGGCGCTCGGCAGGATGCTGCGCGGCATCCTCTACGAGAGCCGCGACACCGTCCGGCAGGGGGCGGACTTGAGCGAATTCCGCGACGCGGTCAGCCACGCCCAGCTCTTCTTCAAGCGGCGCAAATCGCCCCCGCCCGGTGTGCCGGCGGTGCTCTTCAACTTTCAGGTGATTCCGCCGGAGTTCGATGAGGAACACTTCACGCTCAGCCGGATTCGCCGGGCGGTCGGCGACGCCTGGACACTGCTGGCCTCCTCCGGCTTCATCGAGCCGGGGGAGCTGGAGAAGTGCTACCTGACCAACGTCTCTCTGCGGTCGCTCCCCGAAGGGCGGCTCAAGATGTGGCAGGTGTTCAAGTCCGGCCTCTTCCACTACATCGCCTACTGGCCGGTGCCGCACCACCTTCTGCCCTACAACCAGCTCGCCACCGCCCTTTCGGAGGCGGTCTGTTTTCTCGGCAAACTCTACACCGAGCTGGGGTACGCCGAAGAGCTGCTCACCCTCCGGCTCACGCTGGAGGGAACCGAGGAGCTCAAGCTCAAACTCGCCGGCAGGGACGGCGGGGAGTTCCGCTGCCGGATTCCGGAGATCGCCGTGGAGATCCGGCGCTCCGCCGCCGACCTCGCCAGCGGCTGTGAAATGCACGCCTCCCGGCTGATCCGCGAAGTGACCGAGCGCTTCAATCTGCCGGACCAGTATCTGCAGAACCTCCCCCGGGAGATCCGCCGCCATCTGGAGAAACGGTAGAGATCATGATTATTCCGGCTGGATTTTTTCCGCCCGGCGAAGAGCCGGAGCCCGGGGAGTTCGACTGCGAATTCAACCCCGAAGAGTTCGATGTTCCGCCCGAGTTTTTCGAAGCGGAAGAGCTCCCGCCGATCCGCCCGCTGTGCGAGGAGTTTTTCGCTCCGGGCGGTCCGCTCCGGCAGGCGGCGGCCCGCGGGGGCAGGCCCTACGAGTTCCGGCCGCAGCAGATCGAGATGGCCGGCGCCATCGCCGACACGCTCAGCGAAGGCGGCAACCTCTGCGTCGAAGCCCCCACCGGCGTCGGCAAGAGTTTCGCCTATCTGGTGCCGCTCATCTACCGTTCGCGCAGCCGCGGCCGCCCGGCGATCATCTCCACCGAGACGATCAATCTGCAGGAACAGCTGATCGACAAGGACATTCCGCTGTTGCGCGAACTTACCGGCGTCGATTTCCGGGCCGCCCTCGCGAAGGGGCGGCACAACTACCTCTGCCGCCGCCGGCTCTCCCTGCTCAGCGGCGAACAGCGGGATGCACTGCTGCCCGCGCCCTCGCTCGCGCTCGACCTCGACCGGATTGTCAAATGGCTCGAGCGCGGCGCCGACGGCAACCGCGATTCGATCGATTTCCGGATGGAGGCGGCGACCTGGAATCTGGTCTGCTGCGAAACCGGCAACTGTCTCGCCAAGAAGTGTCCGTTTTTCCGCAACTGCTGTTACTTCAAGGCGCGGCAGGAGTGGGAGAGTGCCGACATCGTCGTGGCGAATCACGCGCTCTTCTTCACCGACCTGGCGATGCGCTGCGCCGGAGGAAACGCCGGAGCACTGCTGCCGAACTACGGCGCGGTGCTGATCGACGAGGCGCACACGCTCGAAAACAACGCGGCCGAACACCTCGGACTGCACCTCTCGCGCGCCGGAGTGATCGCGACGTTGAACCGGCTCTACAACCCGGATTCCGCGCGGGGGCTGCTGATGCGGCAGGGCTACCCGCCCGAACTGCGCGGCGCGGTGGCGGAGGCGCGCGACGAGGCGTACGGATTCTTCACGCCGTATGAGAACTTTCTCGCCGAGCGGGGGGAAAATGCCCGCGAGGTGAGCGATCCCGCCCGCTTTCCGAACCGGCTGAGCGGGAAACTGCTCCAGCTCTGCCGGGCGCTGGAGGCGGAGATCGACGAGGAGGACGACGCGTCGTTCCGGGCGGAACTGGAGGCGCAGTTCTCACGCTGCCGGGAGTTCATCGACGCGATCGACAGCTTCACCTCCCGCTCGATTCCGGAGTCGGTCTACTACGCGGAGAAGGACCGCCATTCGGTGGTGCTGCACGCGGCGCCGCTCAACGTGGCGGAGATCCTCGGCGAGGTGCTGTTCAACCAGGATTTCCCGGTGATGCTGTGCAGTGCGACGCTGAGCGTGCGCCGGAGCTTCGACTACTTCCGGAAACGGACCGGATTCCGGAACGGCAAAACGCTGCTGCTCGACTCGCCGTTCGGCCCGGACCAGGCGAAGATCTACATCTCCCGCAACATGCCCGATCCGAGTTCGGAGCATTTCAACGCCGCGCTCGCCGGTGAGATTCCCCGTTTCATCGAGCTCACCCACGGCAAGGCGTTCGTGCTCTTCACCAGCTACCAGTCGTTGCGCTACTGCACCGACGCACTGCGCGACTACTTCTCCGAAAGCGGCATCCGGCTGCTGGTGCAGGGGGAGAATCTGACCCGCTCCGGACTGCTCCGGGAGTTCCGCGAAGACATCGATTCGGTGCTCTTCGGCACCGACAGCTTCTGGACCGGGGTGGATGTGCCCGGCGAAGCGCTGAGCAACGTGATCGTCACCAAGCTCCCCTTCGCCTCGCCGGGACACCCGCTCATCCGGGCGCGCATGGCGCGGATCGAAGCGGAAGGGCGCAGTTCCTTCACCGAATACAGTCTGCCGGAAGCGGTGCTGAAGTTCCGGCAGGGGGTGGGGCGGCTGATCCGGAGCCGCAGTGACCGCGGCATCATCGTCCTGCTCGACCGCCGGGTGCTCACCAAGAATTACGGCAGACTCTTTCTCGACTCGCTCCCCTATCAATTCGAACAGATGTGACCGGCCGCCTCCCGGCGGGCGTCGCGGCGGTATCCGGCTGGCGTGCAGAGCAGTTGTTCGCGGAACACCCGGTGGAAATACTCCGGCGACCGGAATCCGGCCTCGAAGGCGAGCTCCTTGAGCGGCATGTCGGTGTTCGTCAGCAGAAAACAGGCGCGGTTGAGCCGGATTCCGGTCACGTAGGCGGAGAAGCTCATCCCGGTCGCGTCGCGGAAGAGTTTCCCCAGATGGTTGGGGGAGAGCGAGAGCTCCGCGGCGAGCGCCGTGAGCGAAGCGTCATCCCGGCAGTGCTTCTGCGCCCACGCCGCGGCGCTCCGGACCAGCGGCGGCGGAGCGACGTATCCGGGGTCCGCCTTCCGCACGACCTCGATCAGCAGTTCGAGCAGAAGCGCCCCGGTCCAGGCGCGGGCGAAGAGCTCCTCCGGGCGGGCGGTTGCCAGCATCTCAAACTTCCGCAGAGGCGAAGCGAGCTCCTCCGCCGGGAAGCGGCAGCAGAGCGAACGGGTCTCCAGCAGAAAGCCGATCTCCTCCGGCTGCGAGTCGCCGCGAAAGGAGAGGTTGGCGACCTCCACCTCCGTTTCGCAGGAGATGCCGTGGCTGTCGATGCCGCCGATCAGCCAGCACTCCCCGGCGGAAAAGGGGAGGGCCCGGCCGTGAATCCGGTGGAGGCCGCGCCCCCGGGTCACAATCTCCAGCTCGTAGAAGTTGTGCCGGTGGAGAATCGTCTCATGCCCCGCCTCCAGCCGGTGAAATCCCGCCTCCAGCCCGGACCAGCCCGGCAGTCCGTTTTTCAGAAACACCCCGGCCATGCGCGGCGTCGCTCCTCGGTTTGCATTGCGTCTCTTGTCACTCCTCTACCAATACCACGGAAGCGGAGCGATTGCAAGTCCGGGCGGAGGGCCCGAGGTTGATTTTTCGGGGATGCGGGGTATATTAGCCCGCAGGAGGTGGATTCCGTGGAATCGTCCGGCGTACCGTTTTCTCTTTCATTGCGGCTGTGGGAGTATCACCGCCATGACCGGCGGATTGAACTGCCCATGCATTCGCATCTCTTCTGGCAGCTCAACATGGCCGAAGCCGGCACGGCGGAGTTCGTCACGCCCGACGCGCCGCCCCGGGAGCTCTCCGCCGGAGCGCTGCTCTTCGTGCCCCCCCGCCGGGAACATCTGCTCCGGTACGGCGACGAGCCCTTCGTCGGGTTCTCGTTCAAGATGGAGGTGCGCGGCATCGAGGATGACGGAAGTCCGCCGCTGCTGATTCCGCCGGCGCGGGAGAATGCCGGATGCATCAACGCCGTCCGCGAACTTCTCACCGCGACCTTCCCCAACAGCCGCCTCTTCAACGGCGAAAATCTGCTCTGCGACGACGACGACTACACACTGCTGGTCGAATCGCTGCTTTCCGGACTCTTCCGCCGCTTCGTCCTCGGCGACGCCGACACCCGTCCGCCGCTGCTCCGCCGTCTCCGGCAGCTGCTGCACCAGCGGCACGGGCGGCCGCTCTCCGTCGCCGAACTCGCCCGCCACTGCAACTATTCGCCCGGCCACCTCTCCGAACTGATCCGCCGGGAGTGCGGCGAAACCGCCAAGACGATGATCGACCGGGAGCGCGCCTCGATGGCCCGCCACTACCTCGAATTCTCCGACATGAACATCGGGGAGATCGCCGCGCACATGGGGTTTGCCAGTCTGTTCGCCTTCTCCGGATTTTTCCGCCTTCACCACAACTGCTCGCCGCGCGCGTTCCGCGCCGCCTGCCGGGCCGGATTGAAACCCGACTCCGGTCCGGCGATTCAAAATCCCTGATTTTCGTATCTTTTCCTGAAAACATGAATAACGCTTCCGCGGGAAGTGCGTTACATTCTCCTTGAAACAACCACGATCAAGGCATAGTATGAATCAGGAAAAACGTCATTATCTCGCCCTGCTCGACCGCGCCCTGCTGTTCGCCGCCCGCCACACCGATCCGGCCGGACGCATGACCGTCGACGGGGAAATCGACTGCAAAGACTCCGGCTGGCTGGTGCTCGGCGGCGCCATCCGCGGCCTCGAAGCCGGGTGGACCATCGGCGAATTCGACCTCGCCGACCTCTGCCGCCGCTGGACGCTCGCGTCGGTGCGCGTCGACGACACCCGCAGCGCCTGGACCACCTTCGCCCTGCTCTACACCCTCTATCTCACCGGCGGGAACGACGGCCCGTTCGCCCGCTCGTTTTCCGCCGCCGAACGGGCGGAGCTGGATCGCTTTCTGCTTCAGATCGACATGCACTACCTCTACGAAGCGTCGCGCAACTACCGGGTGGCGGCGGCCATCATCGACGCCCTGCGGCTCCGCTTCGGCTACATCGAACACCCGGAACTGCCGATCGAGGAGAACATCGACGCCATGCTCTCCGGCTACCTCGGGAACGGTTTCTTCAACGACGACGACTGCCGCGGCAGCCGCGCCGACCGCCGGATCGACGCCTACAGCGCCGAAATCATCGGATTGTTGCTCCACTTCGACGAGATCTTCGACTTCGCCAGCTGCCGTCACGAAGAGATCATGGAGATCTGCCGGGAGTTCTGCCGCGATGGGAAATTCCTGATCGACGCCGACGGGGAGTTCGCCAAGTGGGGGCGTTCCCTGCGGGGCGAGGCCGAGGCCAAGAAGATCTTCCTCTGGGAGTTCGCCGAGGCGCACGGCCTTGCCGCGCAACCGGGCGACGGCGTCGCGGCGGCCCGGGCCCAGCTCGAATTCTTCGCCCGTTACGGCATCGACGAAACCGGCAGGATCGGTTGCGACAAGGCGTTCAACCGGGGCATGCGCGACGAGTACACCACCCAGGTGCAGGCGCAGGGCTACGGCGTCTACGGGCTGGCGATGGCGCTCAAATGGTGCGCGCCCGGACCGCGGCCGGAACCACTTCCACTGCCGGCGGAGAAGGAGAGTTTCGTAAAATATCTCCCCGGCCCCGCCATCGTCTGCGCCTCCGGCCGCCGGAGCGGAATCCACTATATTCTCCCCCTCGCCAACCGGATGACCAAGAACATGTTCTTCTGGCACAACCGGATCACCGGCGAGAACGACGTCGAGGTCGATGTGAGTGCAAAATTCATGCCGCTGCCATACTTCGGCCGGAAGATTCCCGCTCCCTACGCCGGGCCGCAACTGCCCTTTCTGCCGATGCTGCGCACCGCGGCGGGCGTTCTGCTCGTGCCGCGCAACCTCGATGAAACCGGTCCGCAGGCCGTCGAGGAACCCGGCGCGGTCCGGTGCCGGACGGAGTACGCCTTCTGCCCGGTGCGGGAGTACCGCCCCGCCGTCGAACTCGCTTTTTCCGCAACGCTGGTCTGCCGCCCGGCGGAGCTGGAGTGGGAGTTCCGTTTCCGGGGAAGCTGGCCGGAAGGAAGTTCCGTTGAACTCCATCTCTTCGAGCCGCTGCCCGAATGCGCAATCCGCGTGGAGTGCGAACTATGCGGTGCGGACGCGCGATGGAGCACGAAGGAGTGCGCCCCCTCTATTTACGGTCCGGCGACGCTGGCCCGGGTCGCCCGGGTCGCCCCCTGTGACACACTTTCTCTTCATGTGAGGTATTGCCATGTCTGAATTCTACCGTTACGGCGCGGTTCTGCTGCTCGACGAGGAACAGACCGCCGAAGAGCTCCGCGCCGCGTGCGCCGCGATGCGTTCGCTCGCGATGAACACCGTCGTCGTCTGGCCGCCGGTCTTCTACCATGACGGGGTATACTGCTTCCGCCGCCAGCGGGAGCTGCTCGACGCCGCCGCGGCCGAGGGGCTCGACGTGATCGTCGAACTGCACGGGCAGGTGCCGAACCTCGAATTCTATCCGGATTTCCTGCCGGTCGACGAGGTGATGGTCCGCAACGCCGACGGGACGCCCGCGCCGGGGCAGAACGGGCTCGGCGAGCTCAATTACAACCATCCCGCCGTCCGGAAGGAGATGAAGCGCTTTCTCGAAGCGGCGGCCGCCGCCCTCAAGGACCACCCCGCCCTCGCCGGGTGGGACGTGTGGAACGAGAGCCACTTTCTGAGTTTCGACCCGTGGACGCTCGCCGAGTTCCGCCGCTTCCTCGAACGCAAGTATGGCACCATCGGCGAACTCAACCGGGTGTGGCGGAAAAGCTACACCGACTTCTCCCAGCTCCGGATCGACCCGGTGCTCTGGGCGTCGATCATGCCGGAGGTGGATCTGCAGGAGTTCCGCACCGAAAACCTCGCCGGACGGTGCGCGGAGTGGACGCGCATTCTCAAGGCCGCCGATCCGGACCATTTCGTCATCGCCGACAACGTGATGAGCAACGCGGCGTGGAGCGAATTCGACCGCGGTACCGACGACTGGAAGCTCGCGCAGGCGGTCGACCGCTTCGGCATCTCCTTCTACCCGAAGACCGGCGGGCGGCTGCTGCGCGACAACGCGCCCTGGCTCCGCGCGCTCACCTTTGACGCGGCGGCCGCGGCCGGCGGCGGAACCTTCCTCGTCTCGGAGATGCAGAGCCACTACTACTCCGAACTCTTCACCGCCGAACGGGTCTCCTCCGACGAGCTCGTCTGCTGGAATCTCGAAGCGCTGATGCACGGCGCCTGCGGCTGCATCTACTGGAAATGGTCCCCCTTCAAAACCGGCCTCCAGCTCGGCGGCCGCGGCCTCACCCTCGCCGACGGGAGCTTCTCCCCCCGCGCCGGAGCGGTGAAACGCTTCGGGGAGCTTCTCCGCAACCATCCCGATCTCCACTGTCTCAAGCCGGTCGCCCGCGCCGCACTGCTCTACGACCGCACCGCCAACTTCATGGTCAAGGCGGTCAACGCCAAAGTGCGCCACATCATCGGCGACAACCAGCCGGCGGAAGCGCGGTTCGGCGTCTATCGCCGCGCCTTCGAGCGGAACATTCCGCTCGCCGTGCTCACGCCGGAGACGCTGGAGCTCGACGGAATTTCGGTGCTCTTCCTCCCCTACGCGATCACGCTCGACGACCGGACGGCGGAAACGCTCCGCGAATTCGTCCGTTCCGGCGGCACGCTGGTGGCGAGCTACCCCTTCGGCGACTTCGACGGCGAAGGGAAACTCCACCGGGAGATTCCGGGCGGACCGCTCCACGATCTGGTCGGCGCAAAACACCTCGACATCGACGACGACGGGCTCGAACTGCTCGAACCGGCGGGGGATTGCACCGTTCTCTCCGAACGGCCCTTCCTCTCGCTCCGCTCCTTCGGCCGCGGCATGGTCTGCTACGCCGGAGCGCCGGTCTGGAACGGCGACGCACACGACGACACCTGCCGGAACATTTTCGACCTTCTGACGGAGAAACACCCCGAACTGGTCGCGGTCCGGGCAAATCAGCCGGTCACCCGCGCCCGCGGGCGGGAAGCGGAATACCTCTTCGTCGCCGGCGACGGGGAGGGATCCTGCTGTGAAATCGAACTCGACGAGCCGCTCTCGGCGGAACTGCTCTTCGGCGAAGGGGAACTGCTCCGCAGCGGGAGACAATTTCAGCTCAAGGGAGCGAAGAACGCGCTCCTCCGGCTCCGCCCGGAAACGCCCTCGCTGCCGTCGCTGTTCCAACTCGGCAGGAACCGGGTGTGGCGCACCTATCTCGGCGGCCGCACGCTCGACGAGATCTCCGGCGTCGAACCGCCGCAGGACGGACACTTCCCGGAGGAGTGGCTCCTCTCCGACACCGCCGCGATCAACCCCGGGCGCGCGCCGGAGGGGATCACCCCCGTCCGGCTCGGGGAGAGAATCGTTCCGCTCACCGAACTTTTCGCCCGCGCGCCGGAGTATCTGCTCGGAAACGCGCACCGCAGACGGTTCGGCGACCATGCGGGCGTGCTGGTGAAGTATCTCGATTCGGCAATCCGGCTTCAACTGCAATGCCACCCGACGGTGGAGTTTGCGAAGCGCTTTCTGCACTCCGACTCCGGCAAGACCGAAGGGTACTGCATCCTCGGCACCCGGCCCGGAGCGGACGCCGCCGTCTACCTCGGATTCCAGCGGCCGCCGTCGAAGGAGCAGTTCCGCCGGATGATCGAAACGCAGGACATCGAGGCGATGCTCGGCTGTTTCGACCGGATTCCGGTCCGGCCGGGGGATCTCTTCCTGGTTCCCGGCGGACTGCTCCACGCCATCGGCGAAGGGGTGTTCATGATCGAAATCATGGAGCCGACCGACTTCGTCGTCCGGCTCGAATTCGAGCGCGACGGCTGCGTCCTGCCGGAGGAGGCGCGCTTCATGGGGCGCGACATCGATTTCGCGCTGTCGATGTTCGACTTCACCGCCTACCCGGCCGACGAGGTGAGACGACGCTTCTTCGTGCGGCCGCGCCCGGTGGAACAGTGCGGAAAATCGCTCCGCAGCGTGCTCTTCGACCGGAGCATCACCGACCGGTTCCGCATGGAGAAGTTCGACATCCGCGGCAAAGCCGCCTTCGCCGGCGAAGGGCTCCGCCTCCTCATCGTCACCGCGGGCGGAGGAACACTCCGCGCGGGCGGCACCGAACTGCCGCTCCGCCGCTTCGACCGGGTGCTGGTTCCGGCCGGAACTCCGGTCGTGGAGTTCGAAAGCTCCGGCGGCATGGAGCTCGTCCAGGCCGCGCCGCCCGCCCCCTGACGGGAGGTCACGCGCCGTCGCATTTCCGGCGGCGCAGTGCGCCCGGCGTGACGCTCCAGTAGCGCTGAAAGAGCCGGGCGAGGCGGCTCTGGTCGGGGATGCCGCACTCGGAAGCCACCGCGCCGACCGGCAGGTCGGTCAGTTCCACCAGATCCCGCGCTTCGGCAATTCGCAGCCGCTGCAAATACTCCCGGAATCCGATTCCGACCGCCTCCTTGAAGAGGTGGGTGAAGTGCGAGGGGCTTACCGCCAGCTCCCGGCAGAGCGGTTCGAGCGCCAGCGGACGGCGGAAATCCCGGTGCAGGCGGCGAACCGCGGCGCAGACCCGCGGATCCATCCGCTCGAACTCCAGTGTCGGCAACAGCGACAGTTGTTTGCGTTCCCAGCTCTCCGGTTCGGCCGACTCCACCAGGGCGGTCAGCAGTGTTTCGAACTGCGGCATCGCGGAGGCGGGCTGTTTCGGCAGTGCGCCGTAGAGCGCGGCAAACGCCCGCCCCGCGCCGCGTCCCCCTTCGGGCGAAAGGAACGGTCCGACGAAGATCGCCGCCCGGCAGGTTCCGGCCACCACCGGCACCACCAGCTCCAGCACGCCCGCCGGGCAGAGCAGCGGGAACGGCTTCCGTTTCTCCAGCGCCAGGTGAAAGGCCGCTCCGGCATGGTGGCGGTTGCAGCCGAGCAGCGCCGCCGCGCCCGACTCCTTCACCGCGCGGCAGTAGGCACAGCAATGGTAGCGTTGATGCTCCGGCAGCAGCGGCAGCCAGCTCCGTTCCGAACACTTCCAGACGAAGTACAGTCCGGTCACTTCACGCAGTGCGTCGAGGACGCGGATCAGTTGTCGCAGTTGATTCATCGCTTCTGCTCCTGTATCTGGCCCGGGGGAGGTGCATCAGAAGGCGGTTGCCGGTTCGGGAGAAAAAAAAGAATTTTTTTTCTTTCCGAACCATGATACGGGAAAATCACGGAAATGTTGTCTCTCATGATCGATTCCTCCACGGGAGAAGAGTTATCAATAGATCGCGCGCGGTTCCCCAAAAAAATACGCATTTTCACCGAATACACCCAAAATACAGCAGAATATTCATAGTTTCAAGCCGGATTCCGCACTATTTTGTAAGCAGGAACCATTTTGAAACAGGGAGGAACCCGCATGAAAATCACCCGGATCGAACCGCTGGTGGTCGGAGCGCCGACCCCCGGCACCGGCAGGCTCTCCAACAAAAACTACCTCTTCGTTCGAGTCCACACCGATGAAGGAATCACCGGGCTCGGCGAAGCGTCACTCGGCGGCTACACGCAGACCATCGTCAGTCTGCTCGGCGACCTCGAAGAGCTGCTGATCGGCGAAGATCCCACCCGGATCGAATACCTCGCGCAGGTGATGACCCGGCAGAAGTTCTGGCGCGGCGGCGTGGTCAAGGGCTCCGCGGTGGCCGGAGTCGAACTCGCCCTCTGGGACATTCTCGGCAAAAGCCTCGGCGTGCCAGTCTGCCGGCTCTTCGGCGGCCCGTACCGGCAGAAGATCCGCGTCTACGTCAACGGCTGGACCGGGGGCTCGCTGGAACCGGCGGTGATCCGCGACCGGGCACACGAAGCGATCGCCGCCGGATACGACGCCTTCAAATTCAGCATTGCACTCCCGTCGTGGCCGCTGCGTGACCCAGCCGTCATCCGCACCATCGCCACGGCGGCGGAAGCCATCCGCGAGACGATCGGCCCGGACCGGCTGCTGATGTTCGACGGCCACGGCCGCTACGACACCGATTCGGCCATCGCCATCGGACACGCGCTGGAGCCGTATTCGCTCTACTTCTTCGAAGAGCCGGTCAGCCAGCTTGACGTCGAGGCGATGGCGCGGGTCGCCCGGGCGCTCCCGATGCCGATCGCCGCCGGGGAACGGCTCGAATCGCGCTGGGAGTTCCGGCGGCTGCTGGAGTGCGGCGCGGTCAGCGTCGTCCAGCCCGACCTTGCTCACTGCAACGGCTTCCTCGAAGCGTACAAAATCGCCGCGCTCGCCGACGCCTTCTCCGGCTTCCTCGCGCCGCACGGCCCGATGAGTCCGGTGTTGACGGTGATCTCCGCCCATCTCGACGCGGTCGCGCCGAACTTCCTCATTCAGGAACGGCTTCACCTCAACGACTGGCGGAACGAGGTCATCACCGAACCGCTTCAGGTCAAGGCCGGGTTCCTCGACCTGCCGCAAAAGCCCGGCTGGGGCATCGAACTCAACGAGGAACTCTGCCGGAACCATCCGAAGATCAGCATCCATCTGCCCCGCCTCTTCCGCGAGGACGGCGCAGTCAGCGACTGGTAGGAGGTCCCCTATGGAATGGAACGGAAAAACGGTTCTGGTCACCGGCGGTTCGCAGGGACTCGGAGCGACCATGTCGCGCCTCTTCGCCGAAGCGGGCGCGCAGGTCATCGTCAACTGCGCCCATCACCTCGAAAAGGCCGAAGCGGTCGCCGCGAAAATCCGCAATGCGGGCGGCAGTGCCGCGGTGAAGCGGTTCGACATCTCCCGCGAAGCGGAGGTGCAGAAGGCGTTCGCTGAAATCGAAGAGCAGTACGGCGGGCTCGACATCCTCGTCTGCAACGCGCGGATCGACCCCTACAAGCGCCCGCCGGAACTCTCCGACGGCGACTGGTTCGACGCGGTGATCGGCGTCAATCTCAAAGGTCCCTACCTCTGCGGGTTGGCCGCGCTCGAACAGATGAAGAGGCGCGGCGGCGGCCGGATCGTCAACATCTCCAGCGTCTGGGCCTACCGGTCCGCAAAGCGGTCGATGGTCGAATACGCCCTCTCCAAGGCGGGCCTGCACAGCCTGACCCGCTCCCTCGCCGGACTGGGCGCGCCGCACGGCGTCACCGCGAACACCGTCGCGCCGGGCATGATCCTCTCCGACGAACTCGCCGGCAGGCTCACGCCGGAGGAGGCCGCCGCCATGACCGGACGGATTCCGGTAAAACGGGGCGCCGACGCCGGGGAGATCTTCGCCGCGGTCCGGTTCGCCGTGGGAAATCCCTACGTGACCGGGGAAATTCTCAACATCAACGGCGGCGTCTACATGCCGTGAAACCGGCCGGAACCAGCCGCCTCAACATAACAAAGGAGCTCCGTTATGAACCACCCGCTCTGCCGTGAAATGCTCGCGGAAAAAATCATCGTCATCCTGCGCGGCCTCCGCCGTGAAATCGCCCTCCCGGCCTGCGAAGCGCTCGCCGGCGAAGAGCTCCGTTTTCTCGAAGTGCCGCTCAACACCCCCGGCGCACTCGAAACCATCGCTCTGCTCGCGAAACATTTCCGCGGCACGGAGGTCCACATCGGCGCCGGAACCGTCCTCACCCCGGCGGCGGTGGAGGAGGTCGCCCGCGTCGGCGGTGAATACATCATCTCGCCCAACACCTCCCCGGCGGTGATCCGGCGGACCGTCGAACTCGGGTTGCTCTCACTGCCCGGGTTTCAGACGCCGACCGAGGCCTTCACGGCAATCGATGCCGGTGCCGATCTGCTCAAGGCGTTTCCCTGCGGCACGCCGGAGAACATCCGGGTGCTGAAGTCGGTCGTGCCGCTGCCGATCTTCGCGGTCGGCGGCATCGACCGCTCCAACCGAGACGCCTTCCTCGCTTCCGCCGACGGGCTCGGCGTCGGAATCGGCATCTTCCGCCCGGAAATGAGCGTCGAGGAGCTGCGCCGCTCCGCCCGGAACTTCCTCGCCTGAAACGGTGTCGAAAGCGCGTCAGAGCAGTCGCATCGCCTTCAGACTGCGGTAGGCGGTCGGCGTGACGATGATGTGATCGAACAGGGAGATGCCGAGCGGCGAGAGCGCCGCCGCAAGGCTCCGGGTGAGCCGGATGTCGTCCGGAGACGGGTCGCAGACCCCCGACGGATGGTTGTGCGCCGCGATCACGCCGCTGGCCCGCGCCAGCAGTGCCCGCTCGGCAATCTCCCGCGCATAGACCGGCGCGCGGTCCACCGTGCCCGGATAGGTCTCATAGGTGATGAGGTGGTTCTGCGTGTTCAGAAAGAGCACCATGAAGGTCTCCTTCCGCCCGCCGCCGAGCTTCATGCGCAGAAAATCGACCACTCTGCCGGTGGAGTCGAGCACGTCCACGCTCCGCGCCTTCTGCTCGAGGTATTCGGCGCAGAGCTGTTTGAGCAGTACGATCAGCGTGGCGGCGTGCGGCCCGATGCCATCGATTTCAAGCAGTTCGGAGGGCGGTGCATCCAGCACCTTCTCCACCGAACCGTAGCGCTCGAGCAGGAGTTTGGCCAGCGGCTTCACGTCGCGGCGCGGAATGGCGAACATCAGCAGCAGCTCCAGCGCCTCGTAGTCCTGCAGCCCGATCAGCCCGGCGCGCAGAAACCGCTCCCGCAGCCGCCGGCGGTGCCCGGCGACCGACCCGGCTCGCTCAGCCATGGCGCGCCTCCGGCTCTCTCGCCCAGAAACTGAAGAGTTCAAAGTGACCGGTGCGCGGAAACATGTTGACGCCGCGCAGATGGTTCAATTCAAATCCGCCCTTCCGCAGCCGGAGCGCATCCCGCACCCAGGTGGAGGGATTGCACGAAATGTAAACCAGAAACCGCAGCGGACTCTCCACCAGGTTGCGCATCGCCTGCGGCGAGAGCCCGGTGCGCGGCGGATCGACCACCAGCAGTGTCCCGGCCGGATCGGATTCCGGACTCCGGCCGAACGCGTCGGCGGCGTCCCCGGCGACCACCTCCGGCTCGGCCACTCCGTACCGCCGCAGATTGTAACGGCAGGCCGCCGCGGCTGCTTCGTCCGACTCCACGGCCAGAATGTCGCCGATTCCGCGGTGTGCGGCGGCCGCGGCAAACAGCCCCGCCCCGGAATAGAGATCGATCACCCGGCGCGGCGAAAGGCGCTCCAGCACCGCTTCGAATTCGGCGACCAGCACCGCGCATCCCGCCGGATTCACCTGGAAGAAGCTCCCGCACGGCACCGACAGTTCGCCGAAGGGAACCGTTTCGCGCAACCAGGTGAGGTTGGCGGCCGGGCGGTTGCGCCAGAAGCGCACGCCGTCGCGATCGGTCCGGCGGAAGGTGACGTCCATCCCCTCATGCAGGGAGTGCAGAAAGGATTTGTCGGCGCGGAGCCGGGCCAGTTCGGCGTTGATCTCCGGATGCGCCAGAGGACAGCGCTCGATGTCGGTCACGGTCGTGTTGTCCGCCATCACATAGCCGAGTTCGGTCCGGCCGCCGGATTTGTGGACGTGCAGGACGATCTTGTCGCGGTACCCCTCCGCGGGAAGCGGCGCGGCGAAGGGGGCGACCACGCCGGGCGCCGGTTCGATCCCCGCCCCGGCCAGCAGGTCGGCCAGCTGGCCGGACTTGAGCTCCGCCTCCAGCCCGTATTCCGCGTGGCGGTAACAGCAGCCGGGACAGCGCCCGAAGTAGGGGCATCCCGGTTCGATCCGCCGCGGACTGGTCTCTCCGAAGCGGACCACTGTGCCGCGTGAATAGTTCTTCTTTTTTGCCGTGATCCGGCCGATCAGCCGCTCTCCGGGCAGTGTGCGGGGCAGGAACACCACCTCCCCGTCACAGCGGGTCAGGCCGTCGCCCCCGAATACGGTTTTCTCAATTTCACACTGAAACTCGGTGCCGATCTGCATGATTCCGGACTCTCTTTTCGTGGTTGCATTGCCGGGTAATATATCTTGATTTCTGCGAAATTGCGAAAAAATAATGAAAAAAAGGTGAAAGATTCCTCCGGCAGGAGTATATTATTCAATGGTTCTGTTTTTATTTTCAACGGTCAGGAATTTTCAGGAGGATTGCCATGCAGGTTCCGTTGCTTGATCTCCGGGCGCAGTACGCGTCGCTGAAAAATGAAATTATCGCGGAAATTTCCGAAATCTGCGATTCCCAGCATTTCATTCTCGGACCCAAGGTGGAGAAACTCGAATCCGAAATCGCCGCCTACTGCCGGAGCACCGGCGCGGTCGGCGTCACCAGCGGTTCGGACGCTCTCATCATCTCGCTGATGGTCGAGGGAATCAAGGCGGGCGACGAGGTGATCACCACCCCGTTCACCTTCTTCGCCACCGTCGGCGCGATCGTCCGGGTCGGCGCCACGCCGATTTTCGCGGACATCGACCCGGTCACCTTCAACATCGATCCGAAGAAGATCGAGGAGAAGATCACCCCGCGCACGAAGGCGATCATTCCGGTCCACCTCTTCGGCCAGGCCGCGGACATGGATCCGATCATGGAGATCGCCCGCAAACACAATCTGATCGTCATCGAAGACGCCTGCCAGGCGATCGGCGCCGAATACAAGGGCCGCCGGGTCGGTTCGATCGGCAACTACGGCGCCTTCTCGTTCTTCCCGAGCAAGAACCTCGGCTGCTTCGGCGACGGCGGCATGGTCACCTGCAACGATCCGGAGAAGGTCAAACTGCTGAAGATCTTCCGCAACCACGGCCAGAGCGGCACCTACATGCACGACTACGTCGGCGGCAACTTCCGCCTCGACGCGCTCCAGGCGGCGGTCCTCTCGATCAAACTGCGCGACCTGGACAAGTGGTCCGAAGCGCGGCAGCACAACGCCGCCGAATACCGCAAGCTCTTCGCCGCGGCGAAGCTCGAGGACAAGGTCGCGCTCCCGCAGGAGGCCGCGTATCCGGTCCGCCACATCTACAACCAGTTCTGCATCCGGGTTTCCGGCGGGCGGCGCGACGCACTGCGCGCGTTCCTGCAGGAGCAGGGGGTCGGCTGTGCGGTCTACTACCCGCTTTCGCTCCATCTGCAGAACTGCTTCCGGAACCTCGGCGGCAAGCCGGGCGACTACCCGGTCAGCGAGCAGGTCTCCGGCGAAATCCTCGCGCTGCCGATCTATCCGGAATCGACCACCGAACAGCGTGAGTACGTGGTGGATACCATCGCGAAATTCTTCGCCTAGGAATCGGCATGGGGCGAGTAAGTGAAAACGAGCGCGATTTCAAAGCGCAGAGTTACTTCCGGCTTCTCCGGTATGCGCGGCCGTACTGGCTGCGCCTGACCATCGGCATCCTCGCCGGCATGACGGTCGGCGGGTCGCTCTTCGTCAGTCTGCTGATGATTCCGCAGCTGGTCGGGGTGGTCGATCCCGCCGGGGCCGGAAGCGCCGTCGAGACGAAGGCGGCGCCGTCGCGTCTCACCGGCGAGATCCTCCGGGCGCTGGAGAAACCCGGCCTCACCGAGGCGGAGAAGGCCGCCGCAATCGAGGCGGTGGTCAATCCGCAGGAGGAGGATCCGCAGCTGGCGAAGATCCTCCGCCAGGCGCAGGAAACGGCGGAGCGCTACCACCTCCCCTACCAGGTGGAGGGCGGCGAGATCCAGGTCTACTGGCCGGTGAACTTCTCCTTTGAGGCGGTCGGCGCGGACGGGCGGGTCGCGTGGCAGATCTTCGCGATTTACGTGCTGATCTTCGTCCTGGCCTGGGTGGTCAAAAACGCCGCCACCTACATCAACCACTACTGCACCCGCTGGGTGGGCGCCAAGGTGGTGGCCGACCTGCGTGAGGAGATCTTCCGCAAACTGGTCAACCAGTCGATGCGTTTCTTCGGCAACATGGATGTCGGTCATCTGATCAGCCGTTGCACCAACGACACTTCGGCCATCGAAAACTCGGTCTCGAATTCCATCGCCGACTTCACCAGCGCGCCGATTCAGATCATCGCCTGCTTCGCGGCGGTGCTGGTGGCCTGCCAGAAGTACAACAGCTACTCGCTGATGGTGATTCTGCTGATCGGCGTGCCGCTGGTGGTGCTGCCGATCCACATCCTCGGCCGCCGCATCCGCAAGGTCTACAAGAAGAGTTTCGCCCGCATCGCGGAGGTGTTCTCGCGGATGCACGAGGTGTTCACCGGAATCCGGGTGGTCAAGGCGTACAACACCGAGGCCGCCGAGGAAGAACGGTTCAACCACGTCAACCGGCTCTATCTGCGGCAGGTGATCCGGGCGCTCCGGCTCCAGCTGCTGATCTCTCCGTCGATGGAGGTGGTGGCGGTGGCGGCCACTCTGGTGTTTCTGGTTTTCTCCTACAGCCAGGGAATTTCGGTCACCCAGCTCGCCGCCCTGCTGGCGCCGGCGTTCATGGCCTATCAGCCGATCAAGGATCTCTCCAAAGTGGTCGCTTCGCTGCAGCGCTCGATGGCGGCGGCGGACCGTTACTTCAACCTGATCGACACCGACACCTCGCTCCCGGAGAAGCCGGACGCGGTCGAACTCACCAACTTCCGCGACCGGATCACGCTTGACAAGGCGGAATTCTCCTACGACGAGCGCAAGATCATCGACGGCGTGAGCTTCGAGATCCCCAAGGGGCACATGGTCGCGGTGGTCGGCGAAACCGGTTCCGGCAAGACGACGATCGCCAATCTGATCGCCCGCTTCTACGACGTGACCGGGGGGGCGGTCCGCATCGACGGCATCGACGTGCGGGACTACCAACTCTCCTCGCTGCGCAAGATGATCGGCGTGGTCAATCAGGATGCGATCCTCTTCAACGACACGATTGCGAACAACATCGCCTACGGCTGCCCCTCCGCCACCCGCGAGGAGATCATCGAAGCGGCGAAGCTGGCCAACGCCCACGAATTCATCGTCGACGGGCGTCATGCGCAGGGGTATGACACCGAAGTGGGCGAGAAGGGCTTCAAACTCTCCGGCGGCGAAAAACAGCGGGTGGCGATCGCCCGGGCGATTCTGCGCAATCCGCCGATCCTGATTCTGGATGAGGCGACCAGCGCGCTCGACACGGTCACCGAAAAACTCGTGCAGGAGGCGCTGAACCGGGTGATGGCCAACCGGACGGTCTTCGCCATCGCGCACCGGCTGAGCACCATCCGGAACGCGAACTGCATCATCGTGCTCAAGAACGGCAAAGTGGCGGAAGCGGGCTCGCACGCCGAACTGCTGGCGAAAAACGGCCTCTACCGGCGGCTCCACGACACCCAGTTCAAGATGGATTGAGTGCGATACGGAGCGGTGCATCCCGGCGGAAGAGAGAGCGATTCATGAAATTCACCAGCGTCCACTTTATCGGCATCGGCGGAGCGGGGATGGCGCCGCTCGCCTCCATTCTGCTGGAGCGCGGCGTCGCGGTCTCCGGTTCCGACCGGGAGCTCAACGCGAAGACCGCCCGTCTCGCCGCCGCCGGCGCGAAGATCTTCGCCGGCCACGATGCGGCGCATCTGCCGGACTCCGCCGGACTGGTGGTCTACTCCTCGGCCGTTCCGCCGGAGAATCCCGAACGGCGGCGTGCGGCGGCGCTGGAGATTCCGCAGCTTCGCCGCGGCGAACTGCTGGCGGAGCTTGCCGGAGAGTACCGGCGGGTCGTCGCCGTCTCCGGCTCCCACGGCAAGACGAGCATCACCGCGATGCTGGTGCACGCACTGCGCGGCTGTGGACTCACGCCCGGCTTTCTGATCGGCGCGGCCCTGCGAAACGGCCCCTCCTCCTCGGCGGGGCAGGGCGGCGAGTTCTTCATCACCGAAGTTGACGAGTCCGACGGAACCCACACGCTTGTCTCGCCCTTTCTCGGCGTCGTCCCCAACCTCGACGACGACCACGCCTGGAGCGTCGGCGGCGAAGAGGCATTGCACGAGAATTTCCGCACCTTCGCCCGCCGTTCGCAAAAACTGCTCTACTACGGCGCTCCGCTGCCGGACCGGCTCTTCGGCTTTCATCCGGACGCAACCCGGCTGGAGCGCCGGGTTGCGCCCTGCGGCCCCTGGATCGGCTTTCAGGCGTGGAATGCCCGGCTGGCGCTCCATGCCGCCGCCCTGCTCGGCGTCGACCCGGAACGGGCGGAACGGGCGCTGGCGGATTTCCCGGGCGTGGCGCGCCGCCTCGCGGTCCGATTCGATTCGCCGGAGCTGGTCATCGTCGAAGACTACGCCCACCATCCGGCAGAGCTGGCCAGCTCGATCGCGACGTTGCGCCGCCGCTGGCCGGACCGGGAACTTCAGCTGGTGTTTCAGCCGCACCGTTACGCCCGGCTGGCGAAGTATCTGCCGGAGTTCGCCGCGGAGCTGGCCAAGGCGGATTCGGTCCTCGTCACCGACGTCTTCGCCGCCTGGAGCGAAACCGGTCCGGTCGACAGTGCCGCCCTCGCCGCGGCGGCGGGAGAACGGGTCCGCTATCTCCCCGGCACCTGGCGCGAAATCGCCGCTGCCGCCCTGGCACTCCCCGCCCATCGCCCCCGCCTGCTCGCGGTCATCGGCGCTGGAGATATAGAACATATATTTGATTATTTGCCTCGACCGATTAAGTAAAAACATAGTTTTTTTTAAAAATTTTCATTTTTCTGCTTGCTTTTTATAAAAAAAGGTAGTATTTTCCTTATAGATCCGGAGAACGGGGAAATGTTCCATCCGGGCCGGATACGGGGGAAACGACACCGTGAGCAGAAGACCGGACATACTCTTTGGGGAACTGCTGTTCTGCTGTATCCTGCTGCTTCCGCTGGATTCGGCGTCGGTGACCTCCGTGCCGCACTCTCTGTCAACCCCGCTGCCGCTTTGCCGACCGGGGGAGAAGTGCATCGCCGGCCGTTGCCCGCACCGCAGGGCCGGAGTTCCGGGAGACATCCCCTCGGGAAGAAATTTTCAGAGCTGTCCCTGTCCGACCCGGCAGCATCATGTTACAACGGAGAAGAGGAATTCTTCCGCCGGAGTTTTTCTGCCGCCTCAGAATCGGGGGCGAGACAGTTTCCCGCTGATTTCATACGCCTTGACCAGTCGGAAGGAGGAGCCGAAGAGGAGCGGCCTTTTCCTCCATGTGTCAATTCGGCATTCGATTGTGCAACGGGCCGGTCCAGGCTGACTTCCGGCCGCCGTGTTTTCCGGCACAGATTGAATTTGTCTCCGGACATCCCGGCGCCACGGAAGACTCTGTTATTGCCCTGCCGTTCTCCCTGTTTCCCGGAAGAGAGGAGCTTCTGCAACTGGTGTGACGAAACGGCCTGAAGAAGACCCGCCGCCCTGGCGGCCGGGGTCACGGCATCGGAGGGAACGTGGTTCCGATCCGGAGGACAATCCGGAAAACGCCCCGGCCCTGTGTGAAAAATTCCATTTTCTGTCCATGAACAACACATTTGATCTCTTTATTGTCGGAGCCGGTCCGGCCGGTTTGATGGCCGCCGTCTCCGCCGCCGCCGCGGGGAAGCGGGTCGGCGTCGCCGAATTTCTCCCTTCCGCCGGGCGGAAACTGCTCGCGTCCGGTTCCGGCAAGTGCAATCTCACCAACCTTCTGGAGCCGGAGGAGATGGCGGCCCGTTTCACCGCCGGCGCCCGCCGGATTCTCCCGGCGCTGCGCGCCTTCCCGCCGGAGGAGCTGCGGCTCTGGTTCCGCCGCCGTGGCGTGCCGACCTCGCCGGTGGACGGCTTTCACTGCTTCCCGGATTCGCAGAGAGCGGGCGACGTGCTCGATGCCCTGCTGCGCGAGGCGGCGCAATACAACGTGCAGATCTTCTGCAACACCGCCGTGGAGGAACTGCTGATTTCCGACGGGAAAATTTCCGGCTGTCGGGCGGGGAAACGGGAGTTCCATGCCGAAAAACTCCTCCTCGCCGGCGGCGGCAACGGATACCCCACGCTCGGCGCCCGCGGCCTCGGCTACCGGCTTGCCGCCTCCGCCGGACACACCATTCTGACCCCGGTCCCGGCGCTGGTCGGTCTGCGGACGAAAGAGGAGTGGCCGACCCGCCTCGCCGGAATCACCGTCGAACGCGCCCGGGCCGGATTCGGCCGCGGCCGTTTCCGCGAAGGGGTGCTGCTGTTTACGAAAACCGGCGTCTCCGGCCCCGCGGTGCTCGATCTTGCCGGGGAAATCAACCGCCGGCTGCTCACCGGGCCAGAAGCGGTTCTCACGCTCCGCTTTGAGGCGAAATACGCCGCGGAGTTCTGGCGCGCCGAACTGGAGCGGCGGCGGCAGAGCGACGGCAGAAAACCGGTGGAAGCGGTTCTTGCGGAGTTCTTCCGCCGCCGCCTCGCGGAAACACTCGCCGAACTTGCCGGCTGCACCGCCCGCCGCCTCGCGGAACTCACCGCCGCCGAACGGAACCGCCTCGCCGGACTGCTCGACGCCATGCCGCTCGTCGTGACCGGCAACGACGGCTGGGAAAAGGCGATGGCCACCTGTGGCGGCGTGGCGCTCGACGAGGTCAATCCGCGCACGATGGAGAGCCGCCTGCTCCCGGGACTTCGCTTCGCCGGAGAGATGCTTGACGTCGGCGCACCCTGCGGCGGTTACAATCTGCAGTGGGCGTTCAGCTCCGGCCGTCTCGCCGCGCTCGCCTGAACCGGGGGCATCACTCCTCCGGGAACCGCTTCTGCGAACGCTCCTGTTTGCGCAGGCTGTGGAGCGCCTTGCTCTCGAGCCTGCGCCGCACCGACGCCGCGGTCGGGCGGGTCGGACGGCGGCGCTTCGGTTCGCGGAGCGCCTCCTCCAGAATCGCCTGCATCCGGCGGAGCGCCTCCTCCCGGTTCCGGAGCTGACTGCGGGTGTCGCGGACGGTTACGGCCAACACCCCCTCCTCCGACAGCCGGGGACGGAGTTTGCCGCAGAGTTTCTCCCGCACCTCCGGCGGAAAGCGGAAGGTTTCCGCCAGGCGGAAGAGCAGCCGGGCCGTGGTGGACACCTTGTTGACGTTCTGCCCTCCCGGACCGGGGGAGCGGACGAACTGCCACTCGAATTCGCTCTCCGGAATGAAGTACCGCCCGGCGACCAGCATCAGACGAACTCCCGCCAGAACCCCAGCCATTCGTCGTAGATTTCGCGGGCGCTGCGCACCTCCGCCTCGGCGGGGAACTCCTCGGTCAGCGGAATGAGGTAGGAGTTCGACACGAAGATGTCGCACCAGAGGAACTGTTCTGCCGCCAGGGTCCGCATCGCTTCGCGGAACTCGCTTATGCAGTGCACTTTGTTGAGGAACTTCAGACACATCGCATCCCGCTTCGCCCGTGCCACCCGGAGCGAATCGTCCTCCGGCTGATACACCAGCGTGTAACGGTCGCGGCGACGCGTCCCGGCATCCGGATTGAACAACCCCGGGTCATCCACGTACCCGCCGTCGAACACGATCTCCACCTCGTGGCCGATGGCCCGGGCCGAGCGCCGGAGCTTCTCCTCGAACACCCCTTTTTCCACCGCGGCATGGAACCGGTTCCACGCCCACGACTCATCCATCAGCAGCCGGCGCCCCTTGCGGGAGGGGTAGACCGCGGCAAGCATCGGGTCGAGCCCCTTGGTGAGGCAGAGTCCGCACTGGATCGAGGTGCGCTGTTTCACATCCCAGGTGAAGAAATACTTGCCGAACTTGAAGAACGGCAGATCGAGCGAGGGGACGATCCACCAGTCGGTCAGCGCCGGCGTGTAATGGTTGAAGGGGCGCCGCACCAGCCGTTCCTGCTCCATCGGCGGGATGAACGGCTCCATCTCCTCGCAGAGCCGCCGGGGCGACCGGTTCAGGCTGTAGGTCATCGTCATGAAACAGACTCCTTGCGTGACAAATCCAGAATTCCACGGGGCGGCCGATATCACTTCCGCGCCGCTGCCGCTTACAATATCATCACTCCCGCAATTGTGCAATTTTTGAAGACAAAAAAAAGGAGGGAATCCCGTCGACCGGAATCCCCTCTTGCAAGCAATCGAAACAATTACCAGCGGTTGCCGCCCTCGCGGTTGCCGCCGAAGCCGCCCCGCGGACGTTCTTCGCGCGGACGCGCTTCGTTCACGACCGCCTTGCGGCCGCCGATCTCCTTGCCGTTGAGCTCCGCGATGGCATTGCGCGCCTCGGCGTCGTTCGGCATCTCGACAAATCCGAATCCCTTGGATTTGTTGGTCTCGCGATCCGTCACGATCCGGGCGGAGCTCACTTCGCCGAACGCCGCAAAAGTGGCCCTGAGTTCGTCACGGTCAAGTCCGTACGGCAAGTTCCCCACGTAGATGTTCATCCTGATTCCTTTCTCTTCTGCTTTCTCTCCGGACCTCCGGAGTGTTGAAAAAATGTTTGTTTCGCCCGCTCTCCTGAATCGTTCTCATTTGAAGCCTCTTGGGGAATCGCGCCGCAAACGTCGGACCGTCAGGAGTTCGCAGGCATGGTTTGCAGTCGGAAATCGTCGGCGAGATTGCGATGTCGCCCCCCGGCCACATCGGGGGACGCCGCCAGTCAGCTCTGGCTGAAAATGTCGGTTGTCCGGATCAGTTCAATATACAGTCCAATCGAGAATCAGTTGCTCATTATGAACATTTCTCAATATTATACCGGAAAAATGGCTCAATGTCAATAGCTTTTGACGTTTTTTCCAAAAAAAATCACATTTTTTCTGAAAAAGAGCGGATTTTCGCTCTTTTTCCGTTGGATTTCAGCTCTTTTGGCCGGATTATCTCTCCGGAGTATCCGCGGGATACGATTCCCGGACGCGGAAGAGATTCCCCTCCGGATCGCTGCCGATCAGAAACCCGCCGAGATGGGGATTTTCATCGAAGGCCGGCGTGTATCCGGCATCCTCCAGCCGCCGCCGGAGCCGGTCGAGGTCGGGCACGGTGAAGAGCAGCGACGTCGCCGCCGAGGCGTGCTCCAGATACGGTGCCGCGCTCTTCTCCAGAATCAGCCGGAATCCCGGCGTCAGTTCGAAGGAGACCGCGTAGGTGCTGTCCACCACCGGTTCGCCCAGTTCGAGCAGTTCCCGGTAGAAAAAACGGCAGTTGTTGAGGTCGTTGACTTTGATGACGATGGCGAAACGTTGCGCATCCATGAGATATTTTCACCTTGTTCCCTTGCGAAATCACCGATTGTGCCTTAAATTATATGGTATACCGTTTTCCCGTCGATTGCAAACGGCAATTCGAATTATCACAGGAAAAATCAATTTATTCAACTGGAAGGGGCATTTCCGGTGAACAATGACGTCTATCAGAATCCGTTGACCGACCGTTACGCAGGCAAGGAGATGAGCTATCTCTGGAGCCCGCAGTTCAAACATTCCACCTGGCGGCGGCTCTGGCTCATGCTCGCAAAGTGCGAGCAGAAGCTCGGGCTGGCCATCACCGACTCCCAGATCGCCGCAATGGAGCAGCACCTCGACGACATCGACTTCGAAAAGGTGGCCGCCAAAGAGCGCGAACTGCGCCATGACGTCATGAGCCATATCCACGTCTTTGGCGAACTCTGCCCGGAGGCGATGCCGATCATCCACCTCGGCGCCACCAGCTGCTTCGTCACCGACAACACCGAACTTATTCAGATGCGCGAAGGGTTGAAGATCATCCGCGGCAAACTGCTCCGGCTGATGAGCCAGCTCGCCGCCTTCTGCGACGCCAACAAGGCGCTGCCCACCCTCGGCTTCACCCACTTCCAGCCCGCGCAGCTCACCACCGTCGGCAAGCGGTTCAGCCTCTATCTGCAGGACTTCCTGCTCGACTTCGAGCGGGTCGAAGAGGAGATCGAGCGCATCCCCTTCCGCAGCGTCAAGGGGACCACCGGCACCCAGGCGAGCTTCCTCGAGCTCTTCGACGGCGACCACGCCAAGTGCCGCCAGCTCGAACGTGACGTCGCCGCCGGCATGGGCTTCACCAACGTCATCGCCGTCTCCGGGCAGACCTACACCCGCAAGATCGACTACTTCGTGCTGTCGATCCTCTCCGGCATCGCCCAGTCCGCCTCGAAGATGGCGACCGACATCCGGCTGCTCGCCAACCTCAAGGAGGTCGAGGAGCCCTTCGGCAAGAAGCAGATCGGTTCGAGCGCCATGGCCTACAAGCGCAATCCGATGCGCAGCGAACGGGTCTGCTCGCTCTCGCGCTACCTCATGAGCCTGCCGGCCAACGCGGCGATGACCGAGGCGACCCAGTGGTTCGAACGCACCCTCGACGACTCCGCCAACCGCCGCATCGTGCTCGCGGAATCGTTCCTCGCGGCGGACATCATCCTTTCGCTGCTCATCAACATCACCGACGGCCTCCAGCTCTGGCCGAAGGTGATCGCCCGCCGCATCCAGTCCGAACTGCCCTTCATGGCGACCGAGAATCTGCTGATGGCCGCGGTGAAGAAGGGCGGCGACCGGCAGGCGCTGCACGAGGTGATCCGCACCCATTCGATGGCGGCCGCCCGCCGGGTCAAGGAGGAGGGCGCGGACAACGACCTGCTCGACCGGCTCCGCAACGATCCGGCCTTCGCCTGCATCCGGGACGAATTCGATTCGCTGCTCGACCCCTCGACCTTCATCGGCCGCGCGCCGCAGCAGGTCGAGGAGTTCCTCGCCGAACGGGTCCGGCCGGTTCTCGATCAGTACCATGCGGAACTCGACGCCGCCACCGCCGACGCCGTCAACGTATAGCAGAAAGCAAGAGCAAGGAGTGAGGTATCATGGCTTTTCTCGATGACAACTATCTCATCGGCAACGCGACCGGGAAACGGATCTTCAACGAAATCAAAGATTTTCCGGTTATCGACCCGCACAACCACGCGAACGTCCGCGAAATCGCCGACAACGCGTGTTATTCCGACGCCTGGCAGCTCTTCGCCGCCACCGACCACTACGTCTGGGAGATGCTGCGCAAACGCGGCGTGCCCGAGTCGCTGATCACCGGGAGCGAAGCCTCCGCCGAGGAGAAGTTCCTCGCCATGGCGAAGGTGTTCCCCGAAATCGTCGGCAATCCGGTCTATGAGTGGATCCACCTCGACCTCAAGCGCTACTTCGGCATCGACGAGCGGCTCTCCGAAAAGACCGGCAGAAAGATCTGGAACGCGGTCAACGAGAAGCTCGCCACCGACGCCTTCCGGCCGCAGGCGCTGCTGACCGGTCCGCTGAACGTCGAGGCGATGAGTTCGACCGACGACCCGGTGGACCTGCTCGAAGATCACGAGCGCGCCAACGCCGCCTTCGGCCGCCAAATCATCCGCCCGACCTGGCGCCCCGACAAGGCGATGAAGATCTTCGCCCCCGGCTGGAGAGAGTACATCGACCGGGTGGGCAAGCGGTTCAACCGGAAGATCTCCACCTTCAGCGACCTGATCGACGCCATGCGGCAGAGCCACGACTACTTCGCCGAAAAGGGGTGCCTCGCCACCGACCACGGCCTCGAACTGCCGCTGCGCGCCGACTACCTCTTTGAGGACGCCGACCGGATCTTCCGCCGCGCCCTCGCCGGAGAGACGCTCACCGCCGCGGAGATGGATTGCTATATGGGCGCCTTCCTCGCCGAAGCCGCCGCCCTCAACGCCGAAAAGGGCTGGGTGACCCAGCTCCACCTCGGCGCGGTGCGCGACGTGCGCGCCCGGCTCTTCGACGCGCTCGGTCCGGATGTCGGCGGCGACGTCAGCAACCACTATCAGGACTTCCTGCCCGCGCTGGTGTCGTTCCTCAACCGGTTCGACAGCAAGCTCAAGGTGGTGCTCTACTGCCTCGACCAGGGCCATCAGGCGACGCTGGCGACGCTGGCGCGCGCGTTCGGCGAAAACGTCCGGCTCGGTTCGGCGTGGTGGCTCTGCGACCACCCGACCGGCATGCGCCGCCAGCTCGAATACATCGGCGCGGTCGACGTCTACTGGAATTTCGCCGGAATGGTTTCGGATTCGCGCAAGCTGCTCTCGTACGGCTCCCGCTTCGAGATGTTCCGCCGGGTGCTGGCCGACGTGCTCGGGTCGCTCATCGAGTACGGCCAGATGCCGGAGGAGGAGACCATGAAGCTCGCGGTCGCCATGGCCTACGCCGAGCCCAAGCGCTTCTGGAACTTGTAATAGGGAGTTTTTCATGTATATTTAACCGGATACAATCCGGTTGCAACATCACTACAGTTTAGAGGAACGACATGAGCGCAAACGTCAAGAGCGATTTGTACAAGGCCGCGGGCGTGGACATCGACCTGGCCACCGAACTTCTCGAACAGGTGAAACGGAAGTTCGCCCAGACCCGCCGTCCGGAGATGCTCGCCCCGGTCGGCGGCTTCGGCGGCCTCTTCCAGATCGACCTTTCGAAATACCGTGAACCGGTGCTGGTTTCCAGCATCGACGGCGTCGGCACCAAGCTGATGATCGCGATGATGATGGAGAAGTATGACACCGTCGGCCACGACATCGTCAACCACTGCATCGACGACATCGCCGTGCAGGGTGCCGAACCGCTCTACTTCATGGATTACATCGGCATCGGCAAACTCCGCAGCCCGCTCTACGAAGAGGTGCTCACCGGCATCGCCGACGCCTGCAAGGCGGCCAACTGCGCCATCCTCGGCGGCGAAACCGCCGAGATGCCCGGCATGTACGGCAACGACTTCGACCTGGTCGGTGTCATCACCGGCGTGGTGGAGAAATCGAAGCTGATCACCGGCGAGAAGATCCGTCCGGGTCACGTCGCGATCGGATTCGGTTCGAGCGGCCTGCACACCAACGGCTTCAGCCTGGCGCGGAAGATTCTCTTCTCGCAGTGCAGCTACAACGTCCACACCTATCTGGACGAGCTCGGCGAGACGGTCGGCGAAGCGCTGCTGCGGCCGCACATCTGCTACTACCCGGCCATCCGCGAAGCGCAGGCGAAGAACCTGCCGCTCGACGGCATCGCCCACATCACCGGCGGCGGCCTCTACGACAATGTGCCGCGCATTCTGCCGAACGATGTGACCGCGGTCTTCGACACCGACGTACTGCCGATTCCGCCGATCTTCAAGGTGCTGGTGGAAAAGGGCCACGTCGATCCGGTGGAGGCCTACCGGGTCTTCAACATGGGCATCGGCATGGTCTGGTTCGTGCCGCAGAAGGCGGCGGACGAAGCGCTCGCCATCGCCCGCAACAACGGCTTCACCGCCGGAATCGTCGGCGAAGTGGTGCCGGGGCACCGCGACGTGCGCGTCCGCTGAAGGGACGCGGCGGCGGAACCAGCAGAAAAACAGCTCCGTCCGGGGTGCGGCGCATTCCGGACGGAACGGAGGAACCCACAGAAACGGCCTCCGTCCGGAAAGACCGACGCGGCGGAACGGAGCAGGGAGGATAGCGGCGGATGTTCGATTTTTCCAGATTCACCGGTTCGCTCCGGCTCTCGAAACGGATGGAGCGCTCGATGCGCCACACCTTCACGGTGGTGACCGCGCTGTTTCACAGCGGAAACGGCGCCGACGATGCCGGACGCGCCATCCGTAACGCCGTTCTGGGCATTTTCAAACGGATTCTCGAAAGCGACGGGCCGTTGACGGAGGCCGATCTGGAATCGTTCCGCCAGCTCCTGATGTACGAACACTCGCCGTTTGAGGTGGACAAGCTGGTCGCGGAGCTGAAAAATCAGCCTCCGGTCTCCGCGGAAGAGGCGGCCGACGCGTTGCGGGAGCTGCCGGCGGAGGAGCTGGAACGGGTCTTGCGGGCCTTCATCGTTCTTGCGATTTCAACCGACTCGCTGGAGGAGAGCGCGCCGCTCATCCGCGACCTCGCCGACCGGCTGGGATTCGCCGCCGAAACGATCGAGAAGTTCATCGACGAAATCGCCGCGGAATATCTCCGGCGGCGGCGGATTCTCCGCTCCGGGGCCGGAATTCTCGTCGCGCTGATCGTCATTGCGGTGTTCATCCTCACCGCGACGCTGTTGCGGTCGGTCATCTTCGGGCTCATCGCCGCCTACGTGATGCTGCCGGCGGAAAAATATTTCGAGCGGCGGCTGAGGGAGAAACGCGGCATCGGCTACCATCTCTTCCGCCTGGCGGACTGGATTCTCTCGCCGCTGAACCGACTGTCGCGGGCCATCCGCCGGGGGGCGAGCGACCCCGCGCCCGAGGAGCTTCGCCGCCGGGAAAACCGCCGGATCATCAATCGCGCGGTCGGCCTGACCTGCGTGCTGGTCGCTCTGGTGATCCTGATGCTGGGGATCCTCTTCTCTTCGCTGACCAACCACTATGTGCACAATCTGAGCAGTTCGGTGCGCGACTGGACCGAGAGAAATCTCACCGTGGAGAAAAAAACGGCCGAACCGGCCGGCCCCTCCGCGGAAGCGACCGGCGAGGAAGCGGCGGCGGTCGCCACTGAAACGGCCGGAATGGAAAACATCTCCCCGAAGCCGCAGCCGCCGCCCATCGAAAGTTCGCTTGCCGAATCCAGCGCGCAGGGATTGCTCGATCAGGCGTCGGTCTATCTCAACCATCTGCGGGAGCGGTTTGAAAAGCTCCCGCTGGTGCAGTTCGGGCTGGATCAGATCAGCCGGATCATGCAGGATGAGTCGGCCCAGCGGGAGCTGGCGGGCATTCTCCTGCGGCGTACCGGCGGGCTGGTCTCCTTCACCGCCAGCGTTCTCGGCATGATCGTGGCGATTCTGGTCGACCTGCTGATGACGGTCTTCTTCTTTCTGCTCTTCCTGTCGAAACTGGCGGAGTTCTGCGGCGACGGCGGCAGTGACGGGCGCCAGAGCGAATACCTGGTGCGCACCGTCTTCAACGGCAGCTGGCTGCCCGGCGCCAGCGAAGAGACGGTGGCGGAGGCACAGCGCATCATCAGCGGCGTCATCGGCCAGCTCCGCATCTGGGTGCGCGGCTACCTGACGCTGATGACGGTGGATGCGACGGTCTACACCACCGGATTCTACCTGCTGGGGGTCCCCTACTTCCCGGTGCTCGGCCTGCTGGCGGGGTGCGGCATTCTGCTGCCCTACATCGGCCCGATTCTCTCGGCGACGCTGACGGTGCTGGTGACGCTGGCGGTGGGCGGCGGCGACGTCTCCGGCGCCCAGCTGGCCGGAATCATCGCCCTCTATCTGGTCTACAACGGCATCATCGAACAGTTCATTCTCTACCCGGCGGTCATCGGGGAATCGCTCGGGTTGACCACTCTGGAAACGATCATCGTGGTGTTGCTCGGTGCGATATTCGCCGGAATTCCCGGCATGATTCTCGCGCTTCCGGCCTCGTCGATGATCAAATATCTGGTGCCGCAGATCTACAACTGCCTCGGCGACACGCACGCCCGTCAGCCGGCGAAGGAGGCGGGGCAATGAAATCCGCCGCCGGATACCTCCTGCTGATCGCCGCGGCCATACTGCTGTTTTCTGCCGGCTGCAGCCACGAAATCTCCGTCACCCGCGTCGGCAGCCGGGACCGGCTCGGTTACGGCAGCGTCTCCACCGGGAACGGTTTGAACCAGAATACCGCCAATTTGCTGGCCAATCTGCTGCTTTCGGATCAGTATGAGGAAAATCCGGAGGGGTTGCTTCTGCAACTGCAGAAACTGTTCCGGAACGAACCCCGGCCGGAACACCTCGCCGCGATGGCCGATGTCGCGCTCAACCTCGGGTTGCGCTTCGCGTCGGATCCCGACCGGGCCGTCGGCTACCATCTCGCGGCGGCGCTCTACAGCCACACCTATCTGCAGCTGCTCGACCGGCCGGGCGAACAGCCCTACAGCGAAGAGCGGGTGGGGGTCATGCGGATCTACAACGCGGCGACGGGGGAAGTCTTCCTCTTTCTGCGCCAGCGGAATTTGCTGCACCACAAAGGATACCGGCTGACGACGGCGGGGGGCCAGCGGGTGACCTTTCAGGCCCCGGAGTTCCGGCTGCCGCTTTCGCCGGAAAGTTATTCGGATTTTCTGCTCTGCGCCGACTACCGGCCGGAGAACCTCACCCACGTCAGCCGTCGCTTCGGTCTCGGCGCGCCGTTGATCTGCCGGGTGAAACCCCACCTTGACGAGGTGCGGTTCACCGACAACCAGACGCTGCCGGCGACGCTGATTCTGCAGTTCAAGCCGGGGGAGGAGAACCGCCGGGAGGTCACGGGGCAGCTCGCCTTCTTCGACAGCCGTAACTGCGACGAGGTGCAGCTCGGGCGGAACCGGATTCCGCTGGAGCAGGATTTCTCCACGCCGCTGGCCTACATGGCGCACGACCCGCTTCCGTTCGGCTACCTGGAGTACATGCTCAATCCGGATAAGACGGTGCGGATGCAGGGGCTTTACATGTTCGAGCCCTACAGCGACGACCGGATTCCGGTGGTGCTGGTTCACGGGCTGATGTCCAATGCGCGCACCTGGATGCAGATGATCAATACGTTGCAGAACGACCCGGATCTGCGGAAACACTATCAGTTCTGGGGCTTCTCCTACTCCAGCGGCAACCCGGTGCTCTACTCGGCACAGCTTCTGCGCGAAGATCTGCAGGCGGAGGCGGACCGGCTCCAGGCGACCGGGCGGCCGGTGAAGATGTTCAACCGGATGGTGCTGATCGGTCACTCGATGGGCGGACTTCTCTCCAAGACGCTGATCATGAACGCGGAGAACCGGCTGGTCGAACCGCTGCTCGGCGACAACTACCGGGAGATGCTCGCGTCGCTCACGGCGGAACAGCGCGACTTCGTCACCCGGATGATGGATTTCAAGGCGCTCCCCTTCGTACAGCGGGTGGTGTTCATCGCGGTTCCGCACCGGGGTTCGGAGATGGCGAACAGCGCCATCGGCCGGATCGGCGCCTCGCTGATCGAACTGCCGCAGTCGCTGGTCCAGCGGGGCGAAGGGGTCATCGGCAACCTGATGCGCCACGGCTGGCTGCAGCCGGACAATTCGAAATTTCAGACCGGCATCGACAACCTCGATCCGAACAACCGGACGCTTCAACTGCTTGAAACGATTCCGTTCCGGCCGGGCGTGCCGTATCACTCGGTGATCGGCAATCAAAAGGAGGCCGGCATTCCCGGCGGCAGTGACGGTATCGTGCCCTACGCGAGCAGCCATCTGGATGGCGCGGTGAGCGAACTGGTGGTCAAATCGGACCACAGCGCCCAGCAGAATCCGCTGGCAATCCGGGAGATTCGCCGGATTCTGCTCGAACACCTCCGCCAGTATCCGGACATCCAGGTCGCCACGCCGGAACTGCCCGAAGAGCTCGGGGAGGGAGCGGCGGAACATGCGAATTGAACCGCTTCTCAAGCTCCTCCATCGCCATCTCCTCCGTCCGCTCAGCGTAACGGCGGGAATCCTCGCCGCCGTCTGGTGCTGGGGCGCGGCCTATTACACCTTTCCGTGGCCGGAGGGGTGGGAGTTCTCCGCTTCACTGCTCTTTTTTCTATTGCTGCTGGCGCTGGCGGCCGGAGGGTGGTTTCGCGGGACACTGCTCGCGGTGATGGCGGCGCTGGAGCTCGCAACCATTTTCTTTTTCGCACTGCGGACGCCGGAACGCGCCTTCGAGGGGGTCAGGTGGCAGCGCCCCTGGGCGAGAGCTCCGCACGTGGAGCTCGACGGTGCGCGGGCGAAGATCGGGAACATCCGCAATTTCCGCTACCGCACCGAGGAGGATTTCGACAGCGTCTACATCAGCGGAACATACGATCTCGACCAGGTGCAGAGCGTCGATCTGGCAATTTCACACTGGGACGGGCTGGAGGCGGTGGCGCACACGATGCTCTCCTTCGGCTTCCGCGACGGACGCCATCTGGCCATTTCGATGGAGACGCGACTGCCGGAGGGGGAGGAGCAGGGATTTCTGCCGGGTTTCTACAAACAGTATGAAATTCTGATGGTGATCGCGCTGGAGGAGGATCTCTTCCGGCTCCGAACCGATTTCCGGGGGGAGGAGCTCTATCTGTACCGCACCAACGCGACGCCGGAGCAGGCGCGGACGATGCTCGATTCGCTGTTGAACCGCGCGGTCAAACTGGAGCGGGAGCCGGAGTTCTACAACAGCATCACGAAGAACTGCACCACCAGTCTGGCGCCGCTGCTGCGGGAGATCAATCCGAGCTTCGAGGGGGACATCCGCCTGCTGTTGAACGGGCGGTCGGATGAACTGCTTTACGAACTGGGGTACCTCCGCCACCGGGAGGGGGAGAGTTTTGCGGAGCTGAAACGGCGGAGCCGGGTGGCGCCGCAGGGGGTGGCGCCGGCGGAATATTCGCATGCAATCCGGGCGGGAGCGAAGGCGGCGGCGGCCGGAACCCGGTGAAAATCAGCAAAAAAAACGATTCCGGAATGGAATTTTCTCCGGACCGGGGTTATTTTTAATGACGGCATTGCAACCGGAAGCTCCGGAAGCGACCTGCAACCCCGTGGTGTAATGGTAGCACAACTGGTTTTGGTCCAGTTAGTCTAGGTTCGAATCCTGGCGGGGTTGCCATTTTTTTTGCCCTCCTCAAACTCTTGAGTTTTAAGCGCGTTTTCTATCCCGTCCGGCAGATGATTGGGGCACATTTGGGTCACAAATGGGGCACAAATGGGTCACAATCGCGGATTTGCGGGGATACCATAAAATGCCGTATATGATGCTCAAAGGGAAAACGCCTTATTTCAGATCCCGGATTCCAGTGAAATACTCACGCCGGATGGTTCGCAATGAAATACGGCTCCCTGTCCAAACTTCTGATTTGCAAAAAGCATCTATGGTATGTAGATTACTGCAACAGTACTTGAACAGGATTTACGATATCATGGAAAAAGAAAATCGGGTATTCACTTACGAGGAACTTAGAGCACGTCTCGATGAAGTTGCCAATTTTGCACTCTATGCCATTGAACTCTGGATCTTTGACTACGTCAACAGCGGCCACAAAACCCCGAAGGATCGAGAGGAAATATCGCGGGGGATTGACAGTTTCATCAATGATGCCCGAAGAAGTCTTGCAGAAAGCGATTGTACGCTTGCCCAATGTGATTTCCTGACAATGGGACCGCCGGAACTGCAAAACGTGTCTTCGATCGGGCTGCTCGACTCTCTGGCAAAAGAGTATTACCAGAAGAAAATCTACGTTCTGAAGGTTGCCAAAGAGCATTTACAGGGGAACTACGATACGGAATATGATCGCCGGAAAGGAGCTGCCACAGTTGATCCCCACGTGACCTTGCAGGCGAGAGCCATAGACGAATCCCCCATTCCAACTCCGGCTTCCGCTCCTGAAGTTTCATTTTCACGGTTGATAGAACAATTCATTGCGTTCAAAGCCTCTTCCGGAGAATGGAAAGCGAAAACCCGGGTCAGTCGGCAAGCCTCTCTTCATCTGCTTGTCGAGTATTTCGGCGAAGAATGTGATCCAGCTGCAATAACAGCCTCCCAAATGCTTGATTTTCGGGAAAAAGTCCTGCGCAAACTCCCCGTCAGAAGAAACGTGTCCCCGGAATACCGGAATAAATCCTTGAAAGACCTGCTGGAACTGGATCATATCAAAACAATGGATATCGCCACCATCAATGACTATCTGATGGTGTGCAGCAGCTTCTTCCAGTGGGGAATCCGTTTCCATGACTGGAAATCCAATCCGGTTTCCGGCCTGTCAATCAGCGATCAGCGTTCAGACGATGAGAAAAGAGTCCCCTACACTCAAGTTGAAGTCGAAACCATTTTCAAAAACTGGGCTGCCTTGCCGGATAACACCCCTGATCGACGAGCCAGAAAAGAGCAGTTCGGCTGGATTATTCTGATCGCCGCTTATAGCGGTATGCGTGAGAATGAGATTTGCCAATTGTTCGTCTCGGATATCGTTTGTTCAAACGGGATTCCCTGTTTTGATCTTCAAGAGAACCATCCCACGAAATCATTGAAAAATCGGCAATCAAGACGCCAGGTTCCGATTCACGCCCAACTGTTGAAACATGGCTTTCTTACTTTCGTCAGTTGCCAACGGGAGCAGCCGGAGAAAATCATCCGTGAAGAAATGCCCCCGGTTCGACAGCTTTTCACCTGTTGCCTCTGGGATAAGAACAACCACTACGGAAGAAACTTTTCCAGAGCTTATGCCGCCTTCAGTCACGCAATACTCCCCGATTCCCCGGCAAAATTTCACAGCTTCCGGCATAATGTAGCAACCTGTCTCAACAATCTGGATGGGATATCCTCACACCATGTCAGCCGAATTCTCGGCCATGCTCAGCAGACGACAACAGAACGTATTTACACCAAAACCGACTTGGAAGTTCTGTCCGGAATCATCAATCGAATGCATTATAACGTTGATCCATTCGAGTTGCTTGGGATGCCATCTCTCTCAGATGCCGCAGTGCAAGAGCAAATTGCCCTCCTTCCTGTAAAGGGATGAGTTTTACCTTTTAAAAAAGAGGCTCCGGTTTTAATCGGAACCTCTTGCCGGATCAAGCCTCGCGATAACAGGGCTTGAAACCGGCACTGATGGCGGAAACCAGCCAAAACAGACCGGCAAGCAGCATCAGGCCGATACCGACCTCGAACAGAGAGGGCAGCAGAGCGATCAACAGCCATGCGGCGACGATGGCAAGGGCGGCAGTCAGGATTTCTTTCAGCATAGTTCGGGTTTCCTTTCGTGTGGTTGAAGATAAAACCGACAGCAGAGAAACTGCCGCCGGGGTACTTGGGTAGGCACCGTTCCGAGTGTACCAAGTTCGGAGCGGGAGCGGGTCTGTTTTGGTCGGACCGCAGTGTTCTTTACTAACCAATTGGCATATAGCGGGAAAATCTGACACTCTTCTCAAAAAATATCTATTTATTTCCTCCAGAGAATGGCTTCCCGTCCATCGAGTCCGAATAACCGGGTCAATCCCCGGTAGCAGAGATCGGCGCGGGCGGGACTGTACTTCTTGGCGGTTTCAGTGAAGGCGTTCAACAAACTCCACCGGGTAGGCTCGGCGAACTCCTCGTGTTTCGGCTCCTTGAACTCTTTCCAGACGTTCAGGATGTCGCAGCTCGGAATCGCCTGAATCTCGGCGGCCTTGACGATGGAAGCCCGTACCTCATCATCTCCGACTTCATCGATCTTCAGCCCTTCAGCCACGGTTTCGAGTGTCAGGAACTCTTCTTCGAGCGCATCCACGGCATCGATCACCAGATCGCGCACCCGAATCTGCCGGGTATGGCGGCGTTTGATGACCATTGAACCGCCAAAGGCGTTGTTAGAACAGACCAGTACCGTAATCCCGGCGGTCAGACCGACCGACAAACTGCGGTCATGGCTGTTGCGGATGCCGATGCAGCGGCTCCATTCGGGCGAACTGCTGCGGTTGATCCGCATGACTCCGAAGAGCTTCTGGCCATCCCGCGCCAGACCGTACTGTTCGTCGAGAATCTGCCAGCCGCGCGCGTTCACCACATCACTGACCGCATCGATCACCTCCATATGCGGCACCGGTTTCCAACTGACTGTCCCGGTCGGAGTCGGCACCTGCGCAATCTCCTCGCGCCCGACAAAGCGGGCGTTGCTTTCAATGATCAGTCCCATAATTACCTCCATTTCTTTAAATGCCACTGCCTGCAACGATGCCAGTAAGGACATTCGCCGCAGGCAAACGATGTTTCATTCGGCAGAAACACGCCTTGATTGATCGCATACTGCGCCCGGCTCACCAGCGCCTCGAATCTGCGGAAGTCGTGAAAGCCACGACTGGTGTAATGGCTCTCATAACTCGGCTTCTTCGTCTTGGTGACCACATCGAAACGGAAAAGCGGAGTGGTGCCGGTCAGTTTCTCATACGCATAACTGAACACGGTCGCCTGAAGATCGCGGTCGGCTTTTCCGGCGGGCCAGCGGTTTGCGGATGTTTTCCAATCCACGATGCAAATGTCCCGTCCATCCTGAACGATGCAGTCCCATTCTCCGATCAGGGTGTGATCCAGGCCGGGAACTTCCACTTTGAATGCACGGGCGACCGCCTTGACCGTGTAACAGTCCGGCCAGTTCGCCGATACGGCATCCAGCATCCGGGAAGCCAGTTCCAACATCGAATCATAGTTCTCGCCCTCCTTGTAGATCAGATTCGGAGTTGCCTTGACTTCGATTTTAAACGCCTCTGCGAACTGTTCCATCATTTCATCGCGGGTCAACGAGCCGCCAGTCACACACTCCCACGCCTGAGCTGTCAACGCAGCGTGAAAGGCGTGCCCGAACGGGAAACAGGCCGAAGTCCGTTCGACTTCGGCATGCTCCACATAGCGGTACATGAATTGCGCCTGACAGATGTTGAGGTAGGTGTTCAGCGCCGAATACGACCAGTGCGGTTCCTGCCGCAGTTCATCGATGGTTGCCATTATGCGGCCCTCCATTCGTTGATCTGATCGGAACACTGCTGTCTGGAGAGCTGCTGAACATCC